>ERZ1673737.552-NODE-552-length-46050-cov-4.213480_pt1 | contig 46050 bp, 52 predicted proteins | sample MGYA00580211_ERZ1673737 | MGnify/ENA primary metagenome ERZ1673737 (study PRJEB41218, sample SAMN15661789) | gut metagenome | host: Homo sapiens | place: Canada: London | collected 2015-08-20/2019-03-30 | study: EMG produced TPA metagenomics assembly of... | reverse complement strand
CTACTGGGCTGGGGTCTTTTTCTCTTTTTCTTTGGGGTTTTTGTTTTGGTTTTGGGTTCTGGTCTGGTTATATCCCATTGTGTTATGATATCACGCTGCTCTTTACCTGGTGGGCTTCGCAGGAGAACCTTCGGCTATCCATGTTCTCGTGGCTATCAATTTATTGAAATCCCGTTTTGGGCTGACCATTTTCTTCTCTCTCAAGTGTTTGCGTAGCCTACTTTGTAGCATTATTCGTGGTATCAACTGAAATAGTGTGCTCACTAGCCAGGCTTTTGGATTACTTCTAACCATCAAGATATTTCCGCATCACAGATATCCGAATCCGTCTCCGCCAATGGACTCCAGATCGGCCCGGATCTCCCACTCCGTGGCGCCGACCCGGCCCGCAATCTCAGCTTGGCGGTGCTTGCTCATGTTGAGCCAGAGGCGCAGTAGATTCCCGTCAACCATGCCGCGGCCTGCGGCACCGTCACTCTCGACAGCCCGGAAAGCACGAGCGTTCAGTCCCGCCGTGTGTTCGATCGTGTTGATGAGCTGGGACTGCAGCGCTGAGAGCCGGCGGTAGGATTCCTCTGCAACGGATGTCACAAGTGCCAGGGATCCATTGTGGGAGGCGATCAGGGCCTGGTGGGTTTGGAACGTCTGATCTAGGTCCATGTCTTCGTCGGAGGCTTCGATGAGCTCGGATGACACCGCTGTACGTGGCATAAGTGTCACTGATGTGGCGTAGTTGCCTACGTAGAACTTGCTTCGGCTGAGCAGTCGATCACCGTTGGATGACTTGGGATCTTCCGGGTCATATTGTAAGACGTGGAGGTTGCAGTCGCTGTCTGCAACCAGCATGTAGAGCTTGTTTCCATCCGGGAGGAAGTCGGCTGCCACCACTTCCAGGTATTCGGGGTCTTTGCCAAAGAGCGTCATCTTGTAAGGCTCCTCCGAGTAGCCTGCAAACCAGAGTCCTTTCACGGCATCGCCTATAAGGACCATGCCAGTGCCCTTGAGCTCCTTCGCAACACTGACATAACATTGCATGTCCATGAATGCCACGGGGAGAAGGCTCCCGTCTTCTTTAAGACCTCGGACCATGCATTTTTGTCCCTGGGCAACGATCACGAAACCTTGACCGCCGATGCCGGATAGAGCTGTCACGGCGCCTTTCACTGACTCCTTGCCGACTAACTTCAGTTTACGGCCGGTCTCGGGCTTTTCGGGGTCTGGAACCACGTTCACCACCTCGAATACATAGATGGAGCCGCGGGCTGGTATGTCCTCGCCCTTGGCAATAGCGGTTCCAACGACAATAAGATCCTTGCGTTCGTGGGTATTCTCCGAGATCTCGATATTCACATTCTTCACTGCTGTCACCTGCTCATCGGGATCTAGCGAGTAACTGTGACGGTTATTAGTGTCTGTTCCCACCATATCGCGAGATTGCGGGTCAGTACCTGTCAACGATAGACCATGTCTTGGGGCTAATGACCTTTATGCTGCTCTGAGGGATTTCCGGACAAAAAGATATGTCTGAATGCTGCATTAGCAAACAGCCAATAGAAAAAGATCAGCAATACGCAAAGACAAACCTTCACTGCGCCATTCGGGGTGCAAGTCATCACCCTCTGGCAACCTGAAGTCTGCGCGTTGACTTGAAGCAAATACGTATGTTTCAGAAGACGTAGAGTAAGCCAGGTGATCAACCTGCTCCTCCAGGGCAATCTTGCGCAAGGTCCACGAATAGTCAAATTGGGTTTGTGGGGGCAATTGACAAGCCCGGACGCAGCTCTGTAGACTGGCTTAGCAATGTAGAGGTGTGACTGACCGTCGGAATGAAGAAGGGGTCTTACCTGCGAGTCCACGTAAATGAACCCTTTTTCACAGCCGGTATTGGCTGAATCAAAACTGCTCAGCCAACGTGTATAGCCTCCCCGAAGACGCAATATGTGTGGTGAGCTTTTCGCAGTCTTGAAAATAAAGCTGGAAGAGGCGCCGGGCATGAATACTGTACTGAATCCTGAAATATCGGATAAAACACGCAACGGTCTATTGCGTCGTTGATTATCCGTTTGCGAAGTCTCTCCGGAAAGATTCTTCGGCAGGACATGGTTGGCCTCCCGGAAGAATTGCAAGCAACGGGACGATTCGTCATCAGAATTTGACAGCATTAACATGGGTTTGTAAAAGATGAGATCATCGTTGTCGGTTCGAACCTAACGTGCTTCGGTCAAAGTCTAAACTAGCCATGAACAGTGATGGAATGCATACAATCAGATAAGGCGAGGCGCTGGTCCGGTCGCCAAGGTTTGCGACAACGAATTCGGTTAGGGTTTCCCGAGTATTTGACCGTCGAGGAGGCTCAGACGATAGCACAGGTGGCAAGCAGTCGACGCCTTCGATCACAGCGAGCAACTTCAAGTCAGAAAGTCGGAATATCTGCTCCAAGTCAGAAGCAATTCCAAGTTATCTCTTCAATATGACTTACCGATAGCTTGCAATCCAGGCCGAGCAAGAAAAGAAGTGTCTCGTCTTGTGTGGTGCTGTCGGGCGTTGAATCTGCAGGACTGAATGATTGAGACTTGTCGTGATATAGACAGCCGGAGCGCCATTTCGACGTGCTGATATCTTGCGGAAGCGAAACCTCATCGAGATCTCCATTGTTGTCCGCTTGCAGAAGCAACACAGATGAATCATCCCGAAGAATTACAAGGTAAGGGTCAGTAAAGCTCGCGCTTACGGCCACACGTTCATCGCTAGTGTCTTCGTCCCAAACAGGGTAAATTTGTGACAATCCCAGATCTGTGAAGGTTGATTATTAGTTATACAACGCTTGCAAGTATATTCGGGGTTGACCGTACCCATGTCATAGCTCCTGACCTCGTTCCGCAATACCTGAACTAGACGAGTATCATCCGCCAAAGAACCGATATCAATTGTGCAGTCTTCGTTGGGGTTGAACTCCGGTGCCTTGAAAGGCTTCAAGCTTTGTTCTTCCACCGAAAATACCTCATCCACTTCCTGGTCCGAATCCGTGGACCGCGAGATGACAACGTATTGACGGGATGCGTTGTCGGTAGTGCCGGACAATCCACCTTTCCCTGGAGCGACGATGGCCGACCAAACACCATTCACATCATCAACTTGAAGAGAGATGGTAGTCAATGGGTCAATTTCACGCTTAATAACCACCAGGCCACCGCCTCGGTCCGAGCCTTGCGCGGCCACTAACTCAAGCTCAGCGGAAACAGCTTCACTAGTCGGTTGATTTTTTATCGTTTCCGGAATGGCTTTGCCCAGGGTTGTGTCTCTCAGGGGTCCAATGTTCAACAGACGATCATTCAATCGGAAGTTGTAATACTGTGTTGAATTGTCGGTTCCCGTCCGATGATCGATCTGTGCCGGTCCGGGTGCCGAGGACTAAAGGTCATCGTCATAGATATCATCTTCCATCTGGTCCTCATCCGAAAGGTCTCCAGCGTCATCAGCCGTTTGCTTTGACCCAAGCCGGGCTTTCTTTGTTGAGGCTGATGAATGAGACCATTCCAAAAGCACTGAATCCGCATCCTCGCTGCCAAGGAAGACGTTCCCATCACCGAAACAAGTGGAACATGAGGCTGCCGACTTCAGGATATCCCCACCCGCATTCGAAGGAAGGCGATGAACAGTGATGCCGGAGACAGATCGTCCGTCAAGCTTGAATTTGATTAGTGCCATGTCCCCAGACGCAAGGGCTAGGAGCAGGTCGCCGCTATCACCACCAAGTCGCTCAACCACGCAACCTTCGAGGCGGAACGACAAGTCGGATTGGTCGGTCATTGAGAATGCAGAGACCTGCCTAGAGAATTCATTGACCCCCACCGCATTGGTCTTACCAGCTTGGTCCACATGCACAATCTCATTGGAGCCAAGAAGCAAGGCGCCTCCTACCGGGAGTGGGAGTGGTACAACCTTGAACAGGTCACTCGGGAGACGAGACACCGAAAGAAGTGTTGTAGATGCTCGCTGTTCGAGGTCTAGTGTGAAGACTGCGTAAAATACCACATCTTTTCTCTCGTGAAGAAGGGCAGTGGAGGTTGCGACTTGTGAATACAAAATGCCAAACGTGGGCTCTCTATATTCATAAAGGAACGCAAGACTTATGGGGTGCAACAATGAAGGGTCCAAGGCGGTCAATGGCAAGACAAAAGATGAGGCATAAGGGGTTTGGTGTGCTGGTTCATCTTTGCTTTTCTCAACTTCGAAGCCAGGTTTTGGGCGTTCTCCGTCAAGCTCAGGGTCGTAGTCATCCATCACCAGGTCATCACCCGCCTGATGGAAAGGCAGAATCGCAAGGTTGCGGATCCCGAAATTATACACCGCGCATCTGCTGCTGGGGTCAACACTCAAAATGCTCCCACACTGGCTCAAGTCAGGCACCCAGGGGCTGCGGGTCAGGTCATCCCGTTCGTAGTAATGAATGGAGATGGTTGAGATTCCATAGCGCTCTGGGTCCCACTCGATCAAGCTGAGTTTGGCGTTCCGGACCGCAATTAGAATAGCTTCTCCACCACTCTTTGTGTTCAGGATTTTGACTCGGCTCAAGTCAGTCACTGTTCCAGATAACTGGTATTCTTTCTCCAGGACTAGCTTTGCTTCTGGCTGGGAGAATTGCGAGATTTGACTGTCTGATCCATCTTCCTGTGGTTGGGGAGAGGGCTTGGTAAGCGAAAACACCTGCAAAAGAGATGTTCTGACAACAACCAAGTTGTTGGCTGTTGCTGAAATGAAAGGCGCTGCCAAAGCATGAGTGACCCCAGTCGGGGGAAGAAGCTCTGTATAGCACTGCATTTGAAGACTGAAGTCGCTTTAAAGTTGGGGAAAGGCCTGGGACTGCGTGGATACCTCCAATGAGCTAAATTGTGCGTTTAATATGACTCTTGATGCACATTGCAATTGCCGAATCACGGGGCTAGAACCGGGATGACGGAGTACCGGGGGCACAAGGTAGATTAAATGAAGCAAGAATGAGATCCGATCAAAATGAAGGAAGAGATCGGAGATCGAGATCGATCTCTGTCTTGTGAGAGTCAAGTTTGTAGCTCCTTCGAAGCGCAGAGCCAAAAGCATGAATGGCACAAAAGATACCGCCTTTCTCTCCGCCTTACATAACCATTTCTTTGTATCCGGACGTTTCAAGGCAAGTTCTTACTTTGACTACTTATAATGGACTTCATTAAGATAGAGAGAATTAACAGACAAGATCTTGTCCTTCTATTTACGTTGAAGGGAATAAATGGTAGTGGAAGAGAAAGCAAGGACTACATTCTGAGAGGGTTCACACCAATATTCCAACCTATCTCAAGCCAATCACCCATATATGCAGCAAATCAGGCCACTACCAACGAAAGCAGGAAATGTCGAAGCCACAAAGTCAACTTCTGGCAAGTATCTGGCAAGTTTTAAAACCCAAGATCTGCTCATTGGCATGGCAGAACTAGGCGGTCAATCCAATGTCCAGATCCAGTCTAGCGTGGTGTGAGCAATGACGACACAAGCATAGCTTCGGGATCCTTTTTCTTGGGCTCGCATTCCTGTCCCCTTCAGGTTGATGTCGACCTCACGATCCATGTGCAAACTGTGAACTGCTCTTCAAAATGGCGCTCTTGCAGACCTCACTCATCTGGATCGTATATGCGGTGGTAGTAGTTATCCTACTAGCAGTCGCATCGGTGTTTATCTATGTCTATCAAACGCCCCGGGATCGCTCGCCCTCGGTTACCCTGACTTGCATTATTTCAATTACTAGTCTTCTGGCAACAGTACTCTTGCTGCCAGTGGATGTCGCTTTAGTGTCGTCGACCACATCGTCCAAGCTGGGCCAACGAAAGGATTGGGCAACGCAAGACGTCGTTGACAGAATTACCTATTCCTTGACCATCATCTACTATCTTCTCTACTCTCTGGATGCTCTCCTCTGCCTTCTGGTTATACCTTTCACATACTTCTGGTACGAGGAATATGATGAGGTCGCGACTGAAACGGGGGAGCAAACGGTGGGCCAGCGGATTTGGGGTGCCCTGAAATATACCCTATCATTCGTTGCTATCGTGGTGATCCTATTCCTGGTTGGATTCTTCGTTCCAGTATCACAGGGAAAGAGTGATATGGACCTGGATTACTTCAGACGCCTCCTAACCGAGAACCGTAAGTATTCATGCCTCCTGGCATTGGGGACTGTGAAGCTGACATAGATCTATGAAGATGGCGAGCGTGCCTTGACCTTTGCTCTGGGGTTGCTGATGACGATTGGGCTCTGTCTTTATGTCTTATATACTTCGACCGGGTTGGCTCTCCTTCCAATCAGCTTGATCAAGACGGCGCCATCAATCTCTAGTGCTACCCTGCGAGCGAGTACCATACAACAACTGGAGACAAACCGAGAGCGGCAACGGCAACTCGAGGGGCGATGCGCCGGAGACCCCGAGCTTCTGTCTTCCAAAGACCGTCGGGAACTGGATACATTGATGCGAGAAGAGAGGACCCTGAGCCGACGCCAACGTTTAGCTGAAGAATCCCAAGGCGAGGGGCGGAGCTGGTTGATGAAGGTATGGTACAAGGTCGGCGCGATCCTTCGTCCATTCAAGCTCCTAGGGGGCATCCTGCTGCTCTTCATTGCATTCATAACATGGGTATCCATGCTCTTGACGTCAATTGACAAGGCAAAGAACTCGATTTGCAAGCATCGTTGTGGATATATTCTTGCACGCGTCAATATCTTTAACCCAGTCAACTGGGCGCTTGTTCAGTCCGCCAAGGTCTTCCCCATTGACTATGCTATATTCACCGTGCTTGTGTTACTGTTTTTCTGCAGTTCCGTTGTTGGGATTGCTGTGGTTGGAATTCGCTTTCTTTGGATCAGAATCTTCCAAATTCGCAATGGCCACACATCTCCCCAGGCACTGCTTCTAGCGACTGCCATGTTGATGTTGATAATCCTGGCGCTCAATTATTCCATCTCGATGGTAGTTGCGCCTCAGTACGCCACATTCGGTCCACAGACATTTTGTGATCGTGCTCCTGGGTTGTTCCTTGGGAAGCCGGATTGCTCAGACAGCAAGGAACTCATCAAGCCATGCTCTGAGTTAGCGAAGAACCCTGCCGCACAGCAAGTCTGTACTCCCAGCGTCGTGAGCACTTTCCTTAATCGGGTCACTCTAAACTATCCGTTCTTTGGAGTCGTGTTCTTCTGGGCCCAGTTTCTTTTCCTAGGTAAGATCAAGTCTTGAACCAACATGTCCAAAATTTCCTTGTTTACAGAATCTGACCCACATTATACAGGCTTGTATCTCATTGTTTTCGTCACTTCCCTGCTCCGCTCCCCGAAACTGGATGAGAGGCAGCTAGATGAAGACGCTGAGGAGGCTGAAGAGGAAGGCCTACTGGCCAATACTGGCAGACGTTTCAATGCCAGCTGGCAAGATATCACAGGTAGAGCTGCTAGGAGCGAACTCTCGCACAGCTAATCTACCGAAAATTTCCATAAACCAAGATGGTTTGAATATCACCTGGGGCGATTGAGAAAAAAACTAATCACTCAAGTGTTTTAGATAATAACTGATGAAAGGTGTCTTCCAGTGGTCTGATTCTAATAATTTGCATAAGCTCAATTGTCATTATCATGAGTTGTATTTGTTTCAGTGCTTACGCCGTCAGAAAGATCAGGAAATAATGCACCATGGCATTTTGCAGGTTGATTCATTGTCAAATCCTATATGGCCCTGCTCAAACAAAAGGGATAGAATAACATAACTTCGTAAGATAGGATCATAAGTGTCGTATTAATCATGTGCTCAAACCTTGAGCTGCTCGTTGAGTAGCGCAAGAGCACTTTGGAAAGCCTTCACCACCTCCATATCTAAAGAACAAAAGCAATCAGTGCCTGGTGTCAAGCAAGAACTGGGCTGTGGAGCTTACAATGCTTTCTTTTGTTTTCCATGCTGACTTCCGAGTGTTGAACATGCTGCATCTGGGTCTTGAATCTATGAGACATAAGAATCTCATCCATTGGCATCTTTCCAGGTTAAGAAACCATACCTTTTCAATGCCCGATTTTCATCTTGCAACACAGTGGTTTGAGACCAGGCCATAAAAACCTGTCCAATGGGTCAGACATGATTCTGCAAGGCATATGGTCGTCAAATATTTTACCTCGAGCAGTTTTGCTGTTTCAATGCGAAGATTCTCTTCCACTCGGCTGTGTTCTTCCATTGAATCGGAATATTTGTTTTGCAGTTGCTCCCAGTCGCAGTCCTCAAGGCCCTGCGTCAGTTGTGAAACAAGGGGGAACTCATCCTGGACAGGAACAGGCAGAGATTCGATTGGTAGCTGAGGACTTGTGTTTTGGGAGCTCCCATTTTCTTGGGAAATTTTGCTTTCTTGGCTGACTCGTGGAGACATATTCCAAGGTCGAGGAATTTTACTGGTTCTGTTGGGTGTTGATTGCATTCTGGGGCAGAATCTCAAGGTATAGGAAGCATGTCAAGTCAATAGTTCAACTTCACAAGTTAACTTTAACAGTTTGCACTTGTTTGCTGTCCGATAAGCGATAACGGAGCGGTCACGCTGTCAGGTGACGTCGCTGCTCATCATCCGACTTATTCCTTTCCCTCTGTCATAAGGGGAGAATGCCAACTAGAATCGGGCTCGAAGCCGGTCATCTTTGTTATATCTGTCATCTTCTCTGAGTCATGTGGGATCTGTATCTCTTTGATGACGCTCTCACTCTGCTATATGGTTCTCGGCGGCGACTCAAAACAGCGCCCACTCTTGTCTTAGAACACAATATGGACATGCGCCTTGCGCCCCTAACGAACAGTTGAACCCGAATAAACCGGCCTGCGATGAGCTGTTCTATATGCTCCTGCGCGCCTCACTCCCGCCTTCCTCTTGACTGCCCGACATGTGGCCGCAACCAGCTTTATCAGCTTCGGATTGAGACTACACAAGTCCTTCTGGAGAAAGAGGCTCTCGGGCGGCAAATTGAGACTGCTGTCACGTCGGCTGGTTCCCATGATCAACCTGGAGGCCGACAGGAGTCTCTGGATACAGAGAATAGAGGCTCTCCCCGTTGGGACCTCCAGACGATAAGCAGCCGACATAGCGAGTCCTTGGCAAAGAGAGATCTCCTTGCACATCAGATCGAAGCTTTGAGGTCAGAGGTCAGAGCCAAAAAGGCCGAAATTTCTGAACGCAAAGAAGTTCTGGCGCGCAGGCGCTCGGATGCGGAATCTGCAAAGTACCAACTTGAAGATCGTGAAATCGCAATCGTTGCGGGTATACAGAACACCAGTAAAAGGACGGAGCATGTCTGGCACTCGCTGCACAGCAGAACTGCCGAGTCCCGGATCTATCTTTGTCGGGAAGTCGCCAATCTTTATGGGTTGAGGAAGACCGCGAAGAAGGGCCAGGCTCTGGATATATATGTGTTAGGAGGCGGCTCTGTCATCGACTTAAGGGATATGAATGGCAAGTTCACCGTCACGACTGGACAAATTACTCCCATAGCATACTAACGGGAGAATACAGGCGTCCCACCAGAACAGATATCTACGTCCTTCTCAAACATCGCTCACCTTGTTATCATTGTCTCCCATTATCTCTCCTTGAGGCTTCCGGCTGAAATCACGTTGCCTCATAAGAACTACCCTGTGCCTACCATCTTCACCCCTTCATCATCATATCGCTCGCGTGATGCCTCCGATGGAGCAAATATTCAGTCATCTTCAAGCCCCGCAGCGTCAAGAACAATGGATCCACGCACCCATACACCACGTCCCCGACCCCTTTTCGTCGATAAACCGCTACCCCGATTAGCGAAGGAAGATCCTGCAACATATGCCCTCTTTCTCGAAGGGGTCATTCTCCTGGCTTGGAATGTTGCATGGCTTTGTCGAACTCAAGGGATCAATGTGTCATCCGACTCATGGGAAGAGGTGTGCGATATTGGCAAAAACTTGTGGCAACTGCTGGTTGCTCCGCCAGCCCATCCCTCAACCCTGATGCGAGCTTTTGCTGGCCGAGACACACAAGCACAAATGAAATCGGCCAGAGACTCGCCCAAGACAACGATTCAAAGGACAAAATCATTTCCCATGTTGGGCCATTACTCTCATGGCACGGCGCATTCATTCTTGGGAGCATCAGAAGGAGTGGACTTTATGCGAATGTGGAAGCTACCAACTCCTACTAAGATTGTAGACAGACTGAAGTCCAATCTTCTTGGGGAGATGGCAAGTGCAGAATGGGAGTTGCTTGAGGAAAAAGAATGGGACGATGCAGTGACGGAATCCCACCAACCATCCCTTCCACACAGCTCCAGCACCCTTGCTCCTGGATTCCAACCTGGGATAAGAGCAGAGACAAGTGACGGAAAGTCCACTGCCAGCTCAAAAACACGATCTGGCTCTAGGAGAAACCAAGGCAGCGAAGACCCCCCAAGCTCCCCACGGCCTAGAGGCACCAAAGGCTGGACCAAAGTGGGCAGCAGGTAGAGGATTGGAAACAAGGGGTAAATATTGCAATCCTTACTGAGGATATAATTGAGAATCTACTTAATCGCTTCTTCTATCAAAGCTGTAAACTGAAGGGAGTTGAGCTTCACATGTGTAAGAAATGTGACTAAGCAAGAGGGGCCCGCCGGTGGACAGAGTGACTCGCTCTAACGCGTGTCCGAAGATCGCTTCCACTAGTCTGGCCACTTTGGGTTTAAAACAATGCTGCTTGTGTTGACCTTTTCCCGGTAGTGTTCTGCAGTTTGCTCTTTTTCTCAGCAGGGCTCAATTGCGTCTTTTCCAACTCCCTACGATCCAAGTTCCCCTTCCGCATTACAGGGAATCGGGGATGCGGTTATAGCCACAAATTCGATCCAATATCAAAATGCAGAATGCTCAATCCTGGCAGGCTGCAAATGGCATATCTTCCGGTGAGTTCCTATCGCAAAGAATCAGTCTGGGTCGGTTTCTAACTGATGTCGGTCCGAACAGACTTGAAACGTGCCCTGTCGGCTCTCGCAGACATACCAGATTCTATCTTGAAAGCAGAGCTTCTTCGACGAGATGGAGCTTCAGATGACACGCCGGCGTGTGGCTCCAAGCAGCGGGGTGCCTATAACACTCCGTTACATGTTATGGCACTGTTCCTCATCCTTATCCTGAGTACATTCGGTATGTGCTGTTATATCTCGCTTCATCATGCTACTCGTTGCTAACGTTTAATTTACAACAGCGTGCTCATTTCCGGTTCTTGCTCGCCGATTCCCCCGTCTCCCGATCCCCCGTCGGTTCCTATTTATATCGAGGCACTTTGGAACTGGTGTTCTGATTGCGACGGCATTTGTACACCTTCTCCCCACAGCCTTTGTCTCCTTGACCGACCCATGTCTTCCTAAATTCTGGAGTCAGTCATATCGCGCTATGGCGGGCTTCGTTGCAATGATCTCCGTCTTTGCTGTTGTTCTTGTGGAAATGTTCTTTGCGATGAAAGGCGCAAAACATGTGCACGGGAGCGAGTACGATAACCTCATTGGAGAGGTTGGTCGCGACTCTCTGAGTGATTTCGGCGATGCAGACAGAGACTACTCGGGGTTAGAAGCCCGGCGGGCATCGGACAACATTAACCTAGATAGTATGCATTACAACCCCAAATCAGGGACGGCTAGAGCTTCCGGCTCGTCGCATGAATCTGACCAACTCAATGTGGCGGATACATCCGCAGGCAAAGGGGATGATCTTTCTGACCTTGATGGTCTTGATGCCTACACGGATGATGACCAGCAGCCAATCCATAGACAGGCAGCTCAATCTCAACCTCTCCGCCATCGGCCACATACAAGCGAGAGTCATCGACAGCAAACTGACATGGACGTCCTAACTCAGAACCCGCAACGTCAACTTCTTCAGTGTCTCCTTCTGGAGGCTGGCATTTTGTTCCACAGCATTTTCATTGGCATGGCGCTCAGCGTTGCAACTGGCACGTCGTTTGTAGTGCTTTTGATCGCCATCAGTTTCCATCAGACCTTCGAAGGCTTTGCTCTCGGATCTCGGATTGCGTCGCTCATCCCAGATCTCTTTGCCCCGAATTCCATGAAACCGTGGCTGATGTCACTTGCCTATGGAACGACCACCCCAGTTGGCCAAGCCATCGGCTTGGTTTTGCATAATCTCTACGACCCCGCAAGTACGACTGGCCTGCTGATGGTTGGTATTACCAATGCCATCAGCAGCGGTCTTTTGCTCTTTGCGGGCTTGGTAGAACTCCTAGCGGAGGACTTCCTCAGCGAGTCAAGTTATGAGACCCTCAAGGGTAGACGACGTGTCGAGGCATGTGTATCTGTCGCTTGTGGTGCCCTTCTCATGGCCTTTGTTGGCGCCTTTGCTTAACAATGTAGATGTTTGGGGATTTTCTGGTCATACTGTCCGATAGATTAACGAAGCGAGCGACCGATACCATACAAATCTTATAAAGGCCCTTGGCCTAGTAATCAATTCCTCCAGATTCTATGCAAGTTGTACACGTGGGCGTCGAATGAGGTGTGAAATACCCTGGTGAATCAGCTACGTAGATGGGGCTGTTGCCCGCCGACCTGATACCTCGAGTTAGCATCCCACGGTACAATTGCCCCAGTATGTCTTGTGGTGGGCAGTACCAGCGTTTTTAATCAACTTATAGCTCATTTGTGTTTCATGCAGATTAAACATTCCAGACAAGAGTTGGCTTTCAGGTGCCTTTGCTAGGAAGAAAAGGAGCACAATAGACACAAAGACAGTAGGATATCTCATTAACAAGTCTAGATACAGCCAAAAAAAAGGGATGTGACGGATGTTCTTCACTGCAAAATTCCACATGCACTGCACGCCGAGGTCTGCAAGAAGTCGTTCAATCCGGTCAACCCATCAAAATTTTAATATTCCGTGCAAATATAGATGGTCATATCACATCTCCGTTTATCGTTAACAGAGTTCACCATTTACAGGGACTCCAGGACAAGGGCGCTGGCACCGCCACCACCGTTGCAGATACCGACGCAGCCAAGCTTGCCCTTCTTAGCGCTCAGCACACCAAGCAAGGTGGAGACAATGCGGGCACCGCTGGCACCAAGAGGGTGACCAATGGCGACAGCACCACCGTGGATGTTGACCTTTTCCTCGGAGAGGCCAAGGAGCTTCAGGTTGGCAAGGGCCACAACACTGAATGCCTCGTTGATCTCAAAGGCATCAATGGAGTCCTGGGTGACACCGGCATGCTTGAGAGCCTTGGGGATGGCAAGAGCAGGAGCAGTGGTGAACTTGCTGGGCTTGTGAGCAGCGTCACCCCAGCCCAGGATCTTGGCAATGGGCTTGAGGCCGAGTTCCTTGACCTTGGCCTCGGAAACCAGAACAACAGCGGCGGCACCGTCGTTGAGAGGCGACGAGTTGGGGGCAGTGACAGTTCCGGTGCCAGGAATGAAAGCGGGCTTCATGGCGCGGAGCTTGTCGGGGTTAAGCTATATTGAGACACCAATGGTAAGTTAGAGCTCTTTAAGCAATCTGGCATAGTGGACACTCACGTTCTTGGGTTCGTCATCCTGGGAAATGGTAACACCGGGTTTGCCACGGAATCCGGGGATCTCAATGGGAGCAATCTCGTAGTCGAAAGCACCGGCCTTCTGGGCAGCCTGGGCCTTCTGGTAGCTGCGGATGGCATACTCATCCTGCTGGGAACGGTTGAAGTCGTGGTCCTGAGCACACTCCTCGGCTGCAAGACCCATGAGTTCCTGAGAGCTGGCGTCCATCAGACCGTCCTTCTGGATACCATCAACCAGGGTCTGGTTGCCGTACTTGGCACCGTTACGCATGGTCTGGAGGTAGTGGGGGGTGTTGGACATGGATTCGGTACCACCGGCGACAATGACATCGGCATTTCCGGTCATGATAGTCTGGGCACCAAGGATGATGGCTTTCAAGCCAGAGGCACAGACCTTGTTGACGGTGGTGCAGACGGTACTGTCGTTAAGGCCGGCACCGAGGGCACATTGTCTGGCGGGGTTCTGTCCGACACTAATTAGGAAGAAATCAGTCTTAATTGCATGGTATGAAGTTGACAGGACTCTTACCCAGCAGACAAAACGTTGCCGAAAAAGACCTCCTCGACATCGGAAGCATTGATGCCCTCAGCACGCTCGACGGCGGCTGTATAAAACTGTTAGCTTCGAACATGAGGGCACATTAAGAGTATGCCTTACCCTTGATGGCGTGGGATCCGAGCTGAGGAGCGGTCAGGCTCGACAGGGAGCTGCAAGACAATGTCAATTCAGCCCAGCGGAAAGAAAAGTTCAGGAGTTGCTTACCCAAGGAACGAGCCCACGGGTGTACGGGCAGTAGAGACGATGTAGACGGGAGGAAGAGAAGACATTTTGAAGCAAAAATTCGAGATCAAGAAACAATGGGTATCAAGAAAGTATGAAAGAGTAGAAGAGAAGAAGAAAAGAAACGGGTCAGGAGAGGGGCATCTATAAGAATGGGGAGTGAGGAGCTGTACGGTGTAGGCGCGAGTACTCCGAGACGCTCGGACCAAGTGAAAGTTGAGAACCTCAACTTCTCCAGCATCACGCCAACTCTTGGAGCTCTTCTTGGATTAGTGCTATTTTCGCACCCTCCCTTCAATTCACCATGGACGACCTCTATGATGAGTATGTTCTCAGCTTTGTGTATTTGCACTTTTTCTGATTTCTTTCAGGTTTGGTAACTACATCGGCGATGCGGAATCCGATGAGGAGCACCATGAAGACGTGCAGCCCCAGGCTTTCAAGTTTGATGAGGCCTTCGATGATGAGGAGGAAGAGGAATTCAATGACCAACAATTGATGGAGGTTGATGGTATGTTTGCTCGTCTACTCAACGTCTGCAATTTTGCTAATTCGCGTCTCGTCCCAGAGGGGCCTTCAAATGCGGTCATCCTACACGAAGATAAACAATATTATCCCAGCGCACAACAGGTCTACGGCGAGGATGTCGAGACTATGGTCCAGGAGGAAGATGCGCAGCCATTGTCGGAGCCTATCATCGCCCCCGTTCAGCAGAAGAAATTTGCGATCGCAGAGACTGAGCTTCCACCCGTACATTTCTCTCGAGAGTATATGTCCGATCTCTTGAATTTCCCCGACCAAATACGAAATGTGGCAATTGTTGGTCATCTGCACCATGGAAAGACAGCTTTCATGGATATGCTAGTTAAACAGACACACGACCTTACGGAGCGATTGGAGAAGCGCATTGGACGGAAGAGGGAGGAACAGCTTCGCTATACCGATGTCCATTTCTTAGAGAGAGAACGTGGTCTTTCAATCAAGTCGGCCCCAATGAGTCTCGTTCTCCAAGGCACCAAAGGAAAATCTCACCTGCTCAACCTCCTTGATACCCCCGGGCATGTGAACTTTGTTGATGAGGTGGCTGCTTCAATCCGCCTAGCCGATGGTGTTGTATTGGTTGTGGACGTCGTTGAGGGTGTTCAGGCGAACACAGAGCAAATTATCAAGCACGCAGTATTGGAAGATCTGCCCTTGACTCTGGTCGTGAACAAGATGGATCGACTCATCCTTGAGCTCAAGCTGCCCCCCAATGATGCTTATTTCAAGCTGAAGCACGTCATTGAAGAAATCAATACTGTTATTGAGAATGTCCTACCGGGTCAGGGCGAGCGACGACGATTGAGCCCCGAGAAGGGCAATGTTGCGTTTGCGTCTAGCTCAATGAACTGGTGCTTCACTTTGCAGTCATTTGCTCGGATGTATGCCGATACTTACCCGAGCTTGGACTCATCGGAATTCGCTGCCCGTCTTTGGGGTGATATCTTCTACAATCCCAAGAGCCGGAAATTCACCCGCAAGGCAGTGGAAGAGAACTCGAAGCGGTCATTTGTCAAGTTTGTCTTGGAGCCAATCTACAAGCTCTACTCCCACACACTCAGTGAGAGCCCCGAAGATTTGAAAGAGACTTTGGCTAGTGTCGGCGTCACCCTGAAGCCATCCCAGCTCAAGTCAGATGCCAAGGAGCTGCTCAATCTTGTGTGCGGACAATTCTTTGGTCCTGCAACTGGATTTGTAGACATGGTCGTTCAGCACGTGCCTTCCCCGGTGGAAGGCGCCCAGCGGGCATTGGATCGATACTACACTGGGCCTGTGGACACCAAGGTTGGAGCTTCGATGCTAGCCTGTAATTCAGATGGCCCTCTCATCGTTCATGTCACGAAACTTTTCAGCAGCACCGATGCTGGAAGCTTCTACTCTTTTGGAAGAATTATGAGTGGAACAGCCCGACCTGGTCAGCAGGTTCGTGTCCTGGGTGAAGGCTACACACCAGAGGATGAGGAAGATATGGTTGTTGCAACCATTTCTGACACGTGGATTGCGGAAACTTGTTACAACATCTCGACCAACGGCGTTCCCGCCGGAAACTGGGTGCTTTTGGGTGGTGTCGACAACTCTATTGTCAAGACAGCGACGCTGATGCCCCTCAAGCTCGAGGATGATGAGGAGGCGTACATATTCCGTCCCATTCGGCACATGACAGAATCGGTCTTCAAAGTTGCTGTTGAGCCTGTCAACCCATCGGAACTTCCAAAGATGTTGGATGGATTGCGCAAAATCAACAAGAGCTACCCTCTCATCTCCACCAAAGTCGAGGAGTCTGGTGAGCATGTGGTTCTAGGAACCGGCGAGCTATACATGGACTGCGTGCTACATGACCTTCGGAAATTATACTCAGAGATGGAGATTAAGGTTTCTGACCCCGTTACACGCTTCTGTGAGACCGTGGTGGAAACTTCTGCCATCATGTGTTACTCAATTACCCCAAACAAGAAGAACAAGATCACCATGATTGCGGAGCCTTTGGACGACGGTATTGCCGAAGATATCGAAAGCGGCAGAGTTAGTATCAAGGATCCCATTCGGAAGGTTGCTCGGTACTTCGAGGACAACTATGATTGGGACAAGCTTGCAGCCCGAAGCATTTGGGCATTTGGACCCGATGAGATGGGCCCCAATATCCTCCAGGATGACACATTACCCTCTCAAATCGATAAGAAGCTTCTCGGCACTGTCAGGGACTCGATCACCCAGGGTTTCAGCTGGGGTACACGAGAAGGACCTCTATGCGAAGAACGTGAGTTGTACTCCCCCCCGCCCACTCGCGGGGTAAATGCGTTTCTCTTTTCGGCTTGAATGGCGAACGTGACACTAACATGGAGTTTAGCGATTCGGAATACAAAGTTTAGGCTCACAGACGTGTCCCTTGCTGACCAGGCCATCTACCGCGGTGGTGGTCAGATCATCCCCACAGCCCGTCGTGCTGTGTACTCGTCCTTCCTCATGGCGTCCCCGCGTCTTATGGAGCCAATCTATTCTTGCACAATGACCGGACCTGCAGACGCTGTGGCTTCTGTGTACACCGTTCTATCCCGCCGGCGTGGCCATGTCCTGTCTGATGGCCCCATTGCGGGGACGCCTCTTTACTCTGTTCGCGGCTTGATCCCAGTGATTGATTCCTTTGGCTTTGAGACCGATCTTCGTATCCACACCCAGGGTCAGGCCATGGTTAATCTGGCATTTGACAAGTGGAGTGTGGTTCCCGGTGACCCGCTGGACCGAGATATCAAACTGAAGCCCCTGGAGATGGCCCCTGCCATGGCTACGGCCCGTGACTTTGTCTTGAAGACAAGACGGCGTAAAGGTCTAGCCGAGGACGTTACTGTGAGCAAGTTCTTGGAGCCTGAGCTTTGGAAGGGTCTGAAGGAAAGTGGCGTTTTGGACTCATGATCTCGTACAATTGAACAACAAAATGGGGTTGGCTACGGGGAGTCTTTTAATCCGGTGTCTTAACGTAGAGCAACGTTTGTATTTCTAATACGCAGTCCAATGCAAGTCATTCAGAGTCTGGTTATTTGTCATAAACTATCGTCACGAGCTGGGTATGATGGGTCCTGTTTTAAGCACCGTAGGGAAGATCCAAGGCTAATGATACAAAAAGGGAAATCGTAGGTTTAGTGGCAAGTCTCCATCATCTTGGCAATCACCCCCATCAGCGCGCCGTTCTCCAAGGCCGCTGCAACCCGCTCCTTATCTGCCAGCTGCTTGTTGACTTCATCGCCCGTGCTGTGTGTACCCTCCTTGATCCGCACGTCCATTCGGAAGCGTGAGGGCAGCGACTGCTCCAGGCGCACCCGAACCCCAAGCCCAATGACAGTTGCCAAACTACAGTGCGTGATCGTGGGAGTGATGAGCACAGTGACAGTCTGTAGAGGCGATCCGGGGACGTCCGGGAGGGTTGGCTTGATTGAAATGTCTGGAAGAGATACGACAGCTAGTTCACCGAGCGAGATGGGGTGCTCCGGATCCGAGATTGACGAGATGAGATCTAACCGGTTAGTGCACTGCGCAGACAACGGTGGTCTCCGGTTTCATGTTCCGAATCGAGGTCGTGCTTACCATAAATTTCTTGTTCATCAATCGGCTCCTCCAGTAGGTTGTCATCCTCAGAGTCTGAAGTTGGGGCGCTCTCCAAGAAGTCTACTGGGAGGGGCAGGGATGTGAAGATACCACCATACTCCCCCTTGGGAGTTGCAGTGGGCTGCAGCCGCGTAGGTAGATCAGCAGCATTGAGAATCGTGGGGTTTTCATTCTGCATTTCCGCCATTTTGGAGAGTCGTAGGTGGAGGTGGTGAAGTCTGTGAGGGGCAAAAAGAGCCGACGGTAATGGGCTTCACGTGGTCGGATGCTATCTTTGTCTTAGTATATCTTATATTCTATATTCTCTAACTTACTGTCTAGATATATATTTATATGTATATGTATATCTGTACCTATATAATATCTACATCTATATAATATAAAATACATAAAATACATAATAGATCGATTGATAGATATATATACATAAGTTAAGTTAACTAATAACTAACTTAACTTATGTCTTATATAATCCCAGTGGTTCGGGAGGATCGACAAGCTCGAGTTCTTATTCTTTGTCCGAAGTCTCTCCGGGGTTTTTGCCCCTTCAGAGATTGTTCTTCCCCTCAATCAAGTTCCACCAGTTTCACCTCGAAGCCAAGGTCACAGAATGATCCAGATACAGGTGCGATGCTTTTAAGGCTGTTTCAGACGAATTGCATATGGCACTCCGGTAAATTAAGAGGCTTATTTGCCTTCCTTACTCTTCGTTCCTTTTCCGTACCATTGCATATCGATTTCACAGTGGAGAACTCATAGCCTCGGATATCGACCGTAGAAATGTTAGAAATCAAGATATGTGTGAGAATATGAAATAAGACATCACTTATTAAGTTATGTACGGAGTATGTTACATATAACTTACGCCCATTGTTCTCCCACCTTGGATCGCCCCCTCCACCTGGAAATCCACAGCCGCGGGCGCTATTGGATCCTCCTTGGCACCCTATTCTCTCTCTCCCCTCAGCTTCCGATCTTCTCTTTCTTCCTCTCCTGGCTAAATGCCATTTTTGAGCCTATTCGCCCCTTATGACTCCACCTGCGACCTTGCCCATTCCGTCCTAATGCTCCCTTCCTCTGTCAATTGAACGATGCGCCATGCTCCGCTGACTCGAGCCCGACTGCTTTGGAATCCTTGCTATACACCTTCTTCCTCGGTAAGCGCTTGCCTTTTTCTACCTCTCTATGTGAACTGCTGCCCTTTGCCTTGTTGCGGAACTCGCCCGCAATCTTGAGCTTTGATCGCGATCTACTGCTTTATATCTAGGCTCGGAAACGTACTAATCTATGAGGTTCTAGTAATTGACCTGCGATTAACAATACTTCGAGCCCAGAGCCACTGTTGTGTCTCTATTTGTGCGCCAACAACGACTGCAACGTCCGATATCCATTTCGCATCGGATCTGCTCACCGGGTTTGAGCGCAGTTCTCTGCTCTATCCACGGTCCTCGGTTCGATCAAATTGCAGAACACTTTGAGTGTTTCGCGGGGGCGGCTGTTGCGACTTCCCTGTGTTCAAATCGTCTCTGTGCCTCGGTAAATCGACTGCAACCTACTACGACACTATTCCGCCCTCCGCGCATCGTTATTCTTCATCCCAAGGCAGGCCCTTGTGATAGATCGCCAGCACGCGTTTTTGATACTCCAACCGTTTCGACGTTAGTGAGCATAACCAGTACCGTTACACCACACGCGACTTCGCTTGGCATCGGATCGGTGCGACCAAGCGAACAGTCATGCAGGGCTACTCATTTGCGCCCCCAGCCGGGCCTCCGAGGGAAGGTCAGAAAAGTATGTAATTGGGGACGAACCGGTTATCACTTGCATCTCGGCTCACTAATCATTTCTGTAGATTATGTATTCGTTGATGAACACAACCGGCACAAGAGACTCAAGGGTATGCATGGCCCTCGTAGAGATTTGTGTCCAACATACTGATGGTTTCGGCGTTTAGTGATGCGAGCCTGCAATGGTTGCCGGAAAAGAAAAATCAAATGTGATGCAGCCACGACAAATACGTGGCCTTGTTCTGCATGCACTCGTCTGAAGTTGGTTTGCGTCCCTCCTACCATTGGCCAAGATGGAGACTTCCTGCCAGATGGCCAGAGCGAGTCTACTCTAGACAGCGGTGGTCCTTCCGTCGCTTCCGAAAGCCCTCATTCCTTCCCAGTACCTCCGACCTACAGGGATAATAACCAACCTACCATGGGAACAATGCCTTCATATGATCAATTGAGCATGTATTCCCAGTATGTTCCTGCTCCACATCCCCAACAAGGCCTTTATAACGGCATCCGGTCGCCACAAATTCCCATGCCGCCGATGGCATATCAACAACCTCAGATGTATGCTGGGGCCCATGCTCCGTCAATGGGAACACCAGATCGGAATGCTTATATTGATAACGATCAATCAACCGCAGAGAACCTCAGCGATGTACTTGGGGAGCTGAAGATCGACGAGAGTGGCATCGGTATGACATTGTCTTTTCTTTCAGTGCCCATGCAGTGAATGGCTAACTGTTTCTTGCCCTCAAAGCCCCCTATATTAGAAGGCAACGGACAGATCGTGTCGAGCCTGATGCCCCTGTTCAAGACGAGGCCGAAGAGCAGTTGCCGCCTCTCAGCACTGGATCGGGCGCGACGATCCGAATCCCGCCTGAGCTTATGCCTGCAGAAGACGACGTGATGTCTTATTTCAAGATCTACTTTGATGAGATACACCCCTATGTTCCTGTCATTTCTCGTGCCCATCTGTACTACCAGTGGCAACATGATCGCCGCTCCATTTCCCCACTTCTTCTCGAGGCTCTGTTTGCCTGTGCAGGACGGTTATCTGATGAGCCCGCAGAGGGAGCCCAATGGCTGGCATTGGCCAACAGTGAGTCAACATTGATTGTTTATTCGACTCAAAGCTAACCTCGTCTAGGGCACGAGACCAGCTTTATGGATGTGCCACGTCTGAGTACTATCCAAGCATTACTTCTCCTACTAAAGGCCAGGGAATCTTTGCCGAAGAAAGGTTATTATTATCGATCTTGGCAAACTGTCAAGACAATCGTCTCGATGGCGAAAGACATGGACATCCACGAGCACTACAGCAGCCATGCCGAAGGGGAACCCTGTGGTCTCAACCCAATTGAATGCTTGGTGCAGACCAGGGTATGGCAGTCTATCATGGTAGTCGAGGTGATGATCGGAGCACCTCAAGGTAAGCTCATGTCGCATTCACTTGATAAGCCTAAGCAGTTTCTGATTTCGTTAGGCCGCTCGGACTACGGAGTCGACCCTGAAACAGTCGACATGCGCCCAACGCTAGATATCAGAGGTCTTGACCAATACGAGATCGATCGCTCAAGACAATATGCTTATTTCGTTCGCAACGCACATCACATTCGCATCATCACAGATATCTATCACAAAATCAAGAAGCAAAAGGACTGGGGAGCCGACGCCCGATTCGTACAGAATAATCCCCTTTTCTCAGATTGGCTTCGCAACCTTCCTTCTGACTTACAGGTCAACTATCCTGCTGATGGCTCTGCGCCATGGCTGCCATCCCATTTTGTGGGCAATATGCATTCTCATTGCCACCTCGCGATCATTCTGTTACATCGCCCTCAACTAATTGCCTCCCAATCCTTCGCAGCCGGTGGTGAATGGAAGATTCACATGTCACTGTGCTACTCCTCAGCCAAGAGTCTATGCCGGCTTCAAGAAGCCATTTTGCAGAGATTCGGGCTGTCCGGCCTGCTTTATATGCAAAGAGGTATCAATTTTGCCATATACTGCATTCTGACTTGCACAATGCTGCACCTGGTAAATATAGAAACTTTCCTTGTTTCTGTCCCCAGATTGTTCTGACAATTGGCAGGTTGCCATCACCTCTCCCGACCCTGAATTCAACTCAGATGCCCGTGAATATTTTACGCGACATATGAGGATCCTAGAGACCTGCTCAACCGCATGGCCCATGCCCGAGATTCAAGCGCAGATCGATTCATTGAGACTGGCCTTTTCCGCTGACATGCAACGCCCCTTCGACCTGAAACCGAGTTTCCCATATGGGAGTCCTTCCGAACCCTATCAGCCCAGTCCACCTATGGATGCGCACTACCATCCTCATTTAAATCAAGTCCAATCTAGAGTGGGTTTCCATGCGCTTCCAATAACTCCTCCAATTTCGACCGGTGCTGAAGACTCCAAGTCCGACACATCTTCTCAGTTACAATCCCTCGGAATGGTTGCCCATCAACCCCCCACAACCCATCCAATGGATGCCCCATTAGCCGACGAAAATACCTGGGACCCGACTCGCATCATCACGTATGTACAAACAGCGGATCTCAAGTCATGCGTATTTGTCTTGTGCTAACCCATTTTCCATAGCCAATGGGACATGGCTTTCTCCGTGAACCCCTCTACCGTCAGCACCAATTCTCCGCCGATGCCTATGAACAATTCGACACCGGGTGTACCAAATGTCGTGAACCGCCAATACCCCGTGCAGTACGAAACACCCAGCAAGGTGTCTTCTTTCACCCCATCTCAGTCCATTTCCCCACCGCAGTTCCACGCACCCCCGGTCGTGTTTTCGGCCCGTGACTGGCAGCAAAGTGTTGCTAGTGTATATGATCCACAGGGCGTGAAGCGACGATGGAACCATTCAGTTGACGTCGGTTCTGACAACATGTCTAAGCGACAACGGGGATGATGCTCCTGTAACTGAATCCTTTGGCTTGGACTTGGACTTTTAGCGACTGATCCAACCATCCTCTTTATTGGCCTCCTGGCTTCAACCAGAAAACCCTGTCTGGGATTGAACATTGCTTCTGTTGCTTTAAATTCTCCCCTTTCCTTGTGAAATCGATTTTTATCTCGTTTTATATCAGCGCCAGAGGATCTCAGTGTCGTGCCATTGGACCACAATGTTTTATATTGGAAAAATTCTGAGGTCCAGGTTGTTAAGCCACGTCACACCGAAGTTAGGACACACAACAAAGAGAATAAATGACCTTCCCCTAAACAGGATCTGGATTGATATTGGAATACAACAACTACACAGAAGACCAAGTTGATTCAAAGACAATTGGTGGAGACAGTTGTATAAAATTCCCACAATGCCCTGGGATAGAGCACACCGAGGGATTACACAAGCCCGAGTCTCTTTTGCCCGACGAACAGCCCTCTTGAAAAAGCCGACACGGATTATTGCATCTACGATAGATATCGGTGACTACTAGACAGGTGAAGACAAGGGAATTGCACGCTCTGCTACATGATTTGTGAGCTTGGGCGTGATAATTAAGGCATCACTAGCTGATAGAATGGAGTCCATGAATCCTGTTGTCTATCACACAGTTGCTTTCTTGGGAATGAAGTCAAAAGGGGACAGTGGACGGGGCAAGACAGTTGGTGTTGCCGGGCATGTCAAACACTGGGGGATATTCTGGGAGGTTGATGAAGAAAAGGTCGGTTTGATCAGTTCGTATTCGCTATTTGAAGCTTGAATGGCACTATCCCCTGTCATTGCTGCCATGTACGTGTTCGGACACGAGAGGTATAGTGCAAGTGCAATGTATTGACAAAGGTCATTGTACTCTGTCTCTTTGGCTCTATCTGATAGAACACATGATCAAAAATGCAGGTCGATGTGATCAAGTGCCTTTTCTTTATCGTATCATGGGCGGGACATGTTTTCGTATCGACATGGGAATAGATTGTGTTCATGTAACAGTCTCGGTGCGGTATAGACAATCAACCACGTCGGCCAATGCCTATCCTTTCTTCGCGTGACCGTACAATCCTGGCCTTGTCACCAGGGAGTGGCTTTAGCTCATCGCTCGGGTCAAAGTTGGCGGTGGAGGATCCTTTGGCGTGTTGCTCTGGGTGCTTGTTTTCCTCGGACAATTTGCGAAGTCGTTCTTCTTCGAAGGCAGCAAGGTCCTCCGATGTGATGGCAATGGCGGTTGGCTTTCGGCGGAGCATCTTGACCGTCAGAATGTATGCCTCTGAATCAAGTAAGTTGGTGGTGAGCGGAGGTAGGTGAGCGGTGCCTCACGTGACTACATTCTTCAATCTTTCCGCGTTGAAGCCCGTCACAGTTTTGAGTCCAATACCAACGCTCCAGGGACACGACCTGGCTTATTGATAAGCCAAGATGTTTCGGCCACAGATCAGGCAGATTGCTCTGCAATGTGAACGTGCGAGATTTGGTCTCTCCGCGCCTGCTCGTTCGTTCTCCTGTTCCCGTACAGTGGCTGCTGCAGATCAAAACCAACCATCCGGTAAGTACAGGCGATGAAACCAGGCCTCGAGGAAGCAAACATATAATTGCATCCCTAATTTAAAGTCATTGTCTCTCCTATCTAACCCGGATTTCCATTAGGCCAAAAGCCCAACACCCGTCCTCCTCCATCAGAGGCACGCCCCCGCCAGCCTCGCAAACCCAATGGCCCTTCGGCTCGTCCCAACCAGAACCAACCTCGCCCTGCTCGAGTGGTTGACGCAAGATCATTTGCTGCAACAAAAGCTAGCGGTGGAGAGCAACCCAAGATCATTCGCAGCCCGAGATTGCGCACCGCTCGCGGCGGCAACCAAGGCCAAAATCGCAAACCCAAACCCTCCGCTAAGGGCAAGGGTCCACGAAAGGACCAGCGCCGAAACGCAACTTCATTTGAAAACGCCGAGGGCGAAGAGGCCGAAGCGGCGGCTATTGAGGCCGTTGAGCAAGAGCAAATCTTGAAAGACCGGCCCGTTCCTATTCGCTATGAGCCTCAGGAAATCACCTACTCTACATTGAGAGAGACTTGGCCTTCGATTCCCACAGATGCGAACTCGCGCTCCGCTGCCGTTTACGAGAAGCTTGTCAGCCTAAGCGGTCGCTTTGCCAATGGCTACGTCCCGCCTCATGAGCTTGGAAGACGCCTCTGGAAGGGTCAAAGCGTTCTTTTCAGCAGTGAGGCCGAGAAGGCTGAGGCTTTGGAGGAGACTAAGCGGTTGGCCCAGCTTCGTGCAGACCGGATTTCACAGCGCAAGGGTGACCTTGTGGAGCCTCGCACTGTTGAATTCAACCCCATCAATGCGGAGAGCACCCAAACTCTCATGGAGACGCTCGCGCAGGGCAAATATCCAACGGCCGAGGCTAAGAAGGAGGGGCCAGCCGTATTGGGCGAGGTGACAAGAAATCTCATGAACAATGGGACATACCAAACAACTGGGAAAACCTCCCAATTCATGACCAAGCTCGAATCACTTGTCTCTGGCAGCACCAAGCGTGCCTGATACTATGCGAGGACGACGACCAGTGGTGCATGTGACTTGTATTATATAGTTTTGGTTCGGTTCATTTCTCATTTTTTCCCTTATCTTTCCCGATTATGCCTGTACCTAAGTTACAAAGTCATTATTTTACAAGCACCGTGTTCCTCGGCTGTGGCCGATATTTTATGCCTGCTCCAGGGTCTTTTTGGCCGCTTCAAATGCATCCTTGAGATCTCTTTGACCTTGGTCTGTGACCTTCTCCATCTGATCATGAGCTTTGCGCACATCATCTGGTCGAGCTAGTTTCTTTTTCTGCAAGTCCTGGAGACGTTTGTGCATCGCGCCTCTGGAATCGCGTACTGAGCTAGAGGCCCTGTCAAATGCTTGCTTAGCAGTTTGAATGTTCTTATCCCGGGACTCCTTTGTGGGCGGTGGAATGGGAATGTTGAGTTGGAGGGCATTGTGGGCGTCGGGTTGCGGAGTCAAGGATAGGTTCGAGGATATGATAGCCGAAATAAGAGGTTTGATATGCTGCGCAATATATTAGAATTGCTCTGATTTGGAAGTGCACGTCGGTCGTCAAACTCACATCCTCTTCTGCGGCCAAGAGAGTGACCATCCGTCCTCCCTTGGGTACAACCTGAGCCAGATCTCCGAGTTTGACTGACTCCTTAGACTCCTTGCTCAGCTGGACCTTCAAGTTCTCCAGGAGAGCGGTATTGAACCGTCCTCCCGCGCGAAGCTTGGACAGATCATCTTTGAGCCGAGCGACAGTCGTGGAAATGCCGTTGTGCAGTTGAGAGAGATCAAAGGGATCTTCAGCAGAGCTAGAGCTTTCTTTTGGCTCAGGAGCAGAACTCTGTTTGGCCTTGTCCTTCTTTTTGTATAGGGCAGGGGAGTTGGCAAAGTTACGTCTGTTCAGAGGAACTAAGCACTGAGCCCGAGGCAAGAGACATGACCGAGGGTTTAAAGGGCGCGTGACCGCAAGGCGAGGACAGACAGAGCGGAATGATTGGGAAATGATACGTTGCATGGCGGAAGCAATTGGTGTAAAAAAGTTGGAGAGCAAAAGTTGGAGAGCGGAAGCAAGAAGTTTTGTAGTCGCATTTCCACCATCCCCGCCTTGGCCCGAAACGCACGGCTCTCTACAATTACAGAGGAAAGCAGAAATCATCACAATGTCATTAAATTGCAAATGGCGAACTTCGTCTACAAAAAAAAAGCAAAACAAATCATACTTTTCAAGAAAAGAAAACTGCGCCCAAGTTGCCCGGCTTAAACAAAGCATGACAGAGACCAACTCTGCCCAAGGTCTAGATGGTGCAGATTCCCTGAGAAGTAGGGTCCCGGGAAAGAGAAAAATTCGTTGGCCGTAAGTCTATGTTCATGTCTTCCCATGTATATCATGGATGCATTTACCGTGTGGCCATGGCCTTGGTAATCAGGCGCTTGAGGGCGAGCTCCTTCTTCTTGAGATCCTCGGGAGTCGAGTCCTCAACCTCGAGCTGGGCCATGGCATCGCTGAGAGCAGACTCAATGCGCTCCTTGTTGCCACGCTTGAGCTTCATGGACATGCCAGGGTCGGAGACGATCTCTTCAACACGGGAGATATAAGACTCGAGCTGCTGGCGAGACTCGAACTTCTTGGTGAAAGCCTCGTCGCTGGTCTTGAACTTGGCAGCATCTACATGACGTTAGTCAGTATTGGATTGAAAATTAACTGGGGGTGGAAGGAAAAACATACCATCAACCATCTGGTCGATCTCAGCGCTGGAGAGCTTGCCGACAGCGTTCGAGATGGTGATGTTGGCCGTGCGGCCGGAGGTCTTCTCGGTGGCGGTGACCTTCAGGATACCGTTGACGTCAACCTCGAAGACACACTCGAGAGCGGCCTCACCGGCGCGCATGGGAGGGAGAGGAGCGAGAGTGAACTCGCCCAGGGAGGTGTTGTCAGCGCAGTTGGTACGCTCACCCTGGTAGACGGGGAACTGAACGGTCTGCTGGTTGTCGACAACAGTGGTGAAGGTACGCTTCTTAATAGTGGGGACAGTCTGGCCGCGGTTAACGACGGGGGCGAAGATGTTGCCCTCCATAGCGACACCGAGAGAGAGGGGAACAACGTCCAGAAGGAGGAGGTCCTGGGTCTCGGCGGAGGTGGCCTTGCCGGAAAGGATACCGGCCTGGACGGCGGCACCGTAGGCAACAGCCTCATCGGGGTTGATGCTCTATACAAGACATGTAAGTGGATGTAAATTGCCTGGTTTTGGTGTATGATTTTACCTTCTCGAGCTTCTTGCCGTCGAAGAAGTCGCTCAGGAGCTTCTGGATGCGGGGAATACGGGTGGAACCACCGACAAGGACGATCTCATCGACCTTGCTCTTGGGGATACCAGAGTCCTTGAGGACCTGCTGGACGGGGTCCAGGGTGCCAGAGAAGGCCTTGGCGTTAAGGTCCTCGAAACGGGCACGGGTGATGGAGGAGTTGAGGTCCTCACCGTCGAAGAGAGAGTCAATCTCAACGGTGGTCTGGGTGGCGTTGGACAGAGTACGCTTAGCACGCTCGCAAGCAGTGCGCAGACGACGGAGAGCACGGGCGTCACCGGAGAGGTCCTTGCCGGTCTTCTTCTGGAACTCCTTCTTGAAGTGCTCAAGGAGGTTGGTGTCGAAGTCCTGACCACCAAGGTGAGTGTCACCAGCGGTGGCCTTGACAGTGAAGACACCACCCTGGATGTTCAGCAGGGACACATCGAAGGTACCACCACCCAGATCGTAGATGAGGACGTTGCGCTCCTTGTCAGACTTGCCGGAACCGAGACCGTAGGCGATAGCGGCAGCGGTAGGCTCGTTGATAATACGGAGAACGTTGAGACCAGCGATGGCACCAGCATCCTTGGTGGCCTGACGCTGGCTGTCGTTGAAGTAGGCAGGCACGGTAATAACGGCCTTCTCGACCTTCTTGCCGAGCTTGACCTCGGCAACCTCCTTCATCTGTTTCAGTGGATCAGCAAGTCATTTCTTGTATATATATTGGATGTTTCGCCTTACCTTCATGAGGACCATGGAGGAGATCTCCTGGGGGGAGAAGGTCTTGGTCTCGCTGAGGTACTCGACCTGGACAACGGGGTTGCCACCCTGGTCGATGACCTTGAATGGCCAGGACTCAACATCCTTCTTGACGATGGGGTCCTCGAAGCGGCGACCGATCAAACGCCTGTTCCGAGTCAGACCAAAACCCAGGAAAGAAATTGCTTGGAACGCGCATGAATCGAAAACATGCGCAAAAATTTCAAGAACTCACTTGATATCGAAGATGGTGTTGGCCGGGTTCATGGCGGCCTGGTTCTTGGCGGCATCACCAATCAGACGCTCCTTGTCGGTGAAAGAGACGAAGGAGGGGGTAGTGTAGCTACCCTGGTCGTTGGCAACTGATCATACGGTCAGTTTATGCAGAATATTTCGATGGAGAAAAAACGTACTGATCTCGACATTGGTACCCTCGTAGTTGGCAACGCAAGAGTAGGTGGTACCTTGAAAAAAGAAGCATTAGTTGTGCGTCCACATATTTGAGAAAAAAACTCACCCAAATCGATACCGACGGCACCGTCGAAGACCTCAATGTCGGCCATTATGAGATAGGGGAATAGTAATTGAGAGGAATGGGAAAGAGAGGGATGGTGGGGGAAAGAGGAAATTTTTTATCAACCCGAGTGCATATTTAATCGGAGCCACAAAAACTCAGAAAATTTTTCGGGAGCGGTGAATCACGTGCGAGGGCTATATAACTTCTACGAACGGAGGGAGTACGGAGTACTATCTGGAAATATGGAACTGGATTAACTGTAGAAATGTATATATTAAATTAATGTTCAATGTATCGTGTATATGTACACCTCCTCCATGCTATCCGCTAAATTTCATCAATATCCATAGGATCACTTATATCATTCAAGTCGTCTTCGCCCTTCTGATTCGGACTCTGACTCTGACTCGCACTCGCATTCGCACTCTCCGCTCTCGCTCGTTTCCGGGATTCCAGTATCGCTTTCCGTATATTGTCCTTGTCCTTGGGCACTGTAAGGGAAGCCGGTTCTGTGTAGAGAACCAGTTCTTTTCCCGACTGCTGGGAAGATAAAACCGAGGCAGGCACCGAAAGCAACTTTGTAGCAAGGGGCGAGAATATAAGCCCATCGGGGGAATCACCTTCGAGTTCTTGATCCAGGTTGTGGATGTAGGTCGTATGTTGAGTGTCATCCAACAGCATCATATCTTCCTTCCCTTCTTCCCCTTTGGCCCGAGCGGAGATTGGCACGCTATCTAGGAATGCGTCAACTTTGACCCCTTGGAAATTGTTTCTCAACTCACCTATTCGCAAGCATCCGAATCTCTTTGTTAACGGTTGCGCGCCATCGGGATCACCTTGGGCCGGGCGCTTCTTCCCGTGGCCTTGGATTTCCTCCATCCAGGAAAAAGGAGAGAATTCAACTTCCTCGGATCTAAGGCGTACACAGTACACAGTACACAGGTCCGGGGGTCATTCTTGAAGGATCTCGCTCAATGCGGGTTTCTGGGATGGTGAGGAACGGGGAGGCTTTGACTCATCTCTTTCGAAACCACCCCAGAACCTTCTACCCTCGTTTTGTTCGCTCCTTGTCAACCAACCCACCTACAGTCAAAATGACTTCCGTTGGTTCTGAATGGACCGCTCTGCGAGTCCGAGAAACCTTCTTGGATTATTTCAAGCAAAATGGTCATACCTTTGGTAGGAGCCGCCCGCGATTCTTTTTTCTCATACCCCTCCACCCCGCCACATAGACTGACTGGAATGGCACATAGTACCTTCGTCCCCCGTCGCTCCTCTCTCGGATCCGACTCTCCTCTTTACAAATGCGGGCATGAACCAGTTCAAGTCCATCTTCCTGGGTACCGTTGACCCATCGTCGGACTTTGGAAAGCTGAAGCGCGCCGCAAACTCGCAAAAGGTATTGAAGCTTTGCCGGGGAACTGAAATCCCAAAATGGAGGGCTATTGCTGATCTTGATAATTAGTGTCTTCGTGCTGGTGGTAAACATAATGTTCGTTTGTCCCTGGATCAATTCATAGAGGGGCGTCTACTAGTATACTGACTAGTCTTGGGCAGGATCTGGATGATGTGGGCAAGGACAGCTATCATCATGTGAGCTTCCAGAATACCATATCTACCCAAAGGAACACTGACTTAACGCTCTAGACCTTCTTTGAAATGCTCGGCAACTGGAGTTTCGGCGATTACTTCAAGAAAGAAGCAATCACATACTCCTGGACTCTTCTGACAAAAGTCTATGGACTGAACCCCGATCGTCTCTATGTCACTTACTTCGAGGGCAACGAAGCGGGTGGGTTGGAACCGGACCTGGAGGCCAAGGAGTTGTGGAAATCCGTCGGTGTTCCCGAATCCCACATTCTTCCCGGCGATATGAAAGACAACTTCTGGGAAATGGGTGACCAAGGCCCTTGTGGACCTTGCAGTGAAGTCCATTACGATCGGATCGGCGGGCGTAATGCTGCCCACCTTGTCAACCAAGACGACCCGAATGTGCTCGAGATCTGGAACAACGTTTTTATCCAGTACAACCGCGAGCCTGATAGCTCCCTGCGATCTCTTCCCAACAAACATGTTGACACTGGAATGGGTTTCGAGAGACTGGTGTCTATACTCCAGGACAAATCTTCCAACTATGATACAGACGTTTTTACTCCTATCTTCCAGGCTATTCAAACTGTCACCGGGGCCCGCGAATACCGCGGCAACTTTGGTGCTGACGACGCTGACGGTATTGACACTGCCTACCGTGTTGTTGCAGACCACGTGCGAACCTTGATGTTTGCTATCTCGGATGGTGTTATCCCCAACAACGAGGGCCGTGGATATGTTATTCGTCGTGTACTGCGTCGAGGCGCTCGGTATGCCCGCAAGTACTTCCAGGTTGATATTGGAAACTTCTTTGCCAAATTGGTCCCGACCGTTGTGGATCAATTGGGTGATATGTTCCCTGAACTCAAGCGCAAGCAACAAGATGTTATTGAAATCTTGGACGAGGAAGAGTTGTCATTTGCCAAAACTCTGGACCGGGGTGAGCGACAGTTTGAGCAGTATGCCCAGCAGGCTAAGGTCAAGGGTACCGACAAGCTCCATGGTGCCGATGTTTGGAGACTGTACGATACCTTCGGATTCCCTGTTGACCTGACTCGCATCATGGCCGAGGAGCGTGGCCTTCGTATTGATGATGTCGAGTTTGAAGAAGCCCGCTTGAAGGCGAAGGAGGCTAGCAAGGGCCAAAAGAAGGCCGCCGAAACCACCGTCAAGCTTGATGTCCACGATCTAGGAAAGCTGGAAAAGATGAATGACGTCCAAAAGACAGATGACTCTGCCAAATTCGGCCGAGGCAATATCACTGCTCACGTCAAGGCCATCTACCATGCCAAGAGATTCTATGACAACACGGACAATGTCCCCGACGGAGCGCAGCTTGGCGTTATTCTCGACTGTACAAACTTCTACGCCGAGCAGGGTGGCCAGGAGAATGACACTGGTAAAATCATCATTGATGGACAAGCGGAGCTTGAGGTTGGCGATGTCCAGTCCTATGCCGGATACGTTCTGCACACTGGCTTTATGAAATACGGGTCATTCGCCGTTGGCGATTCTGTTATTTGCGAATACGATGAGCTCCGACGCTGGCCCATCCGAAACAACCACACCGGCACCCACATTCTGAACTTCGCTCTGAAGGTGATTCTAGGCGATGGCGTGGACCAGAAGGGCTCCCTTGTGGCCGCTGAAAAGCTTCGCTTCGACTTTTCCCACAAGAGCGCAATTTCCGACGCTGAGCTTGAGAAGATTGAGGCAAAGGCGACTGAATACATTCGACAGAACTGCTCTGTCTACTCCAAAGATATCCCTCTCGCTACTGCTCAGGAGATCTCTGGTGTCAGAGCTGTGTTCGGTGAGACTTACCCTGATCCTGTTCGTGTTGTCTCTGTTGGTGTAGAATTGGAAGAGATTCTACAGAACGTCAAGGATCCACGCTGGCAGGAAGTCAGCATTGAGTTCTGCGGTGGAACCCATGTCCAGAAAACCGGTGATATCAAGGATTTGATCATACTGGAGGAGAGCGGTATCGCGAAGGGCATTCGCCGAATTATCGCCGTCACTGGAGAAGAGGCCCACGAGGTGCAGCGAGTTGCCCAAGACTTTGGGAAACGCCTTGACCGGTTGAATGCATTGCCTCTGGGTTCCGAAAAGGAGCAAGAGGCCAAGCAGGTTCAGGTCGACCTCAACCAGCTTTCAATTTCTGCCGTCGAGAAGGCCAAGTTCAGAGAACGCTTTGCCAAAATCAATAAGCAAGTTCTCGATGGCCAAAAGGCCCAACAAAAACTGGAGTCCAAGAAGGCAGTCGACACCATCACTTCCTACTTTGAGGCCCCAGAAAACAAAGACAAGTCGTGGCTTGTGATCCAGCTTCCAATCTCGGCCAACGCAAAGGCTGTGAGCGAGTCTCTCAACCATGTCAAGTCGAAGCTGCAAGGCAAGAGTGTTTATCTCTTGGCGGCAGACTCTGAGCAAGGCCGGGTTTCACACGGCTGTTATATCTCCCAGGTGAGTAGTAAAAGCACAGATCGCCGCGATAATGTTCCGCTTTCGTTCAAATACTGATTTGCACCTAGGATCTGAGCACCCAAGGTGCTTCGGCGAGCGATTGGGCAGCCGTTGTCTCTGGTGCCGTGGGAGGAAAGGCAGGTGGGAAGGGTCCCACTTCTATTGGAAACGGTACAAACTCAGACAAGGTAGAGGAGGCAATCGCGCTGGCTTCGGATTATCTGAGCAAGTTCAAGCTCTAGTCCGAGTGCAGATGGGATTCGATCGTATGAGGGCGTGCAAACTATGAAATGTCGAAAAGTCAACTTACTAGCCCCGGAAATTGATATCTTTTCATGATTCTTCTAACAATGATACGCCTGTGGCCTGGTTCTAGAAGGTTGTTTCAATTGCAGGTAATAATAGTACACAGCTGTGTTGTAGCATCAACACGATGCTTCTTTCTCGTTTCTTACATCTCTCCGCATTGCACAATCGTTACATCTTGGTTGGGTTTTTCCTTGCTGGTACGAGTGTTTTCGATCATATGAATAATCTCCATCCCGTCAATCACTTGGCCAAAGACCACATGCTTGTTGTTCAAGAATGGTGTGGCTGTAGTTGTGATAAAGAACTGGCAGCCATTGGTGTTGGGGCCCGAATTCAACTATTCTCAGTGAATACTCTGGAGAAAGCCAGGAAATGACTTACTGCCATGCTTAATAGACCAGCCCGGTCATGGGTAAGAGTGAAGTTTTCATCGGCGAACTTCGAGGTGCCGTAGATGGTGCAGGACCCAGTTCCATCGCCATTGATGAAATCCCCTCCCTGGATCATGAAGTCTTTGATCTATAGAACTTAGCTTGGTGTCTGTGAGACAAGATTTTCAACACATACCACTCGGTGGAATTTGCTTCCCTTGTAGCCTTGGGGTTGTCCCTTGGGGGTTTTGCTTTCCCCAGTGCAAAACTGTCGGAAATTCTCTGCTGTTCGCGGGGTCACATTTGCAAACAATTCGATTTTCACTCGCCCAAGAGATTCGCCTAGAATATGTTAGTATCAAAGACCAGGACAAAGAAGGGGCAACTTACCCCCAAGGGCAATATCAAAGAAAACCACTGGGTTTGATTCCATGGCGAAGGTTGGAAGGGGGTGAAGAAAGGAGGTTTTGGCTTTCAACTAGGGAGGTTCGACAATGTAACAATATAACTACTTCAGAGTATATAAAGGATGATTTAGTCAGGGATACAGTTGCCTTGCCTCTCAGTCTCATCCCCTCTCAAAAGCCTTATGTACTTGGTACATCTGTAACAGCGCTGGCATCATATTAATCAGAGGTACCGGCGACAAAGCAGTCCCGTGACCCAATCTCTGTGATCCGCATGCATCCATTACGAGGTCTCCTCTCGCCATCCTTTCTCTCCTCATCTCTCTCGCCTTTAGGGGTTTACTTCAGGGGGTGATATGTTAAGGCATTCACTTTCTCTTCCCAGGAAGTTCTGGGGTATTGCTTACGGTCGATCTTCCATGGGCTGTCTTCAATTTTAGTTACCAAGTACGCTCATGGTAACCTTTCAAATCTTTTATCACATACCTACACTTGAAGGTCGTTACACCTGGGTTCTGGTTCAAAAGAAGACCAACCCATGGGACCATCTGGTACGAGGCATGAAGAATTGACTTGGGTGCAACTGAACTCCAGTGGAACTACTCGATCCAGATCGTGTGATTCTCCTTATCGCCGATCGAAATGTCTGCAACAACGACATCGGCTTCGGTCAGCGCAGCTACTACCACTGCTGGCAACAGCGGGGGGGGTTCAGGTTCGAACAATGCTACAAGCTCACCTTTGCTGTTCTTTGTCGCTCTCGGCTTCGGCGTCGTCTTCACAAATCTATGGTATGTTGCTTCCATTTCCCCCCTTGCCTAAGCTTTCCGCGTATTCTGGAATCTGACTGTCATTGCAGGATCATCGTTGGCGTCAAGTACTGCTTTCGATATAATCAACGAAACCGTCAGCTACGCAGTGAAGAAGCCGGAGAACCTATAGATCTAGCCACAATGCCTCGGGCTCATCGCCGGAGGAGGGAGAAAAAGCTGATGACAATGGACGAGGTAAACGAACGGTTTCCACTGGTCAAATACAAAGTGTGGAGGTCATCTCGCGCAAACCAAGGTCTTTCCACAGAAGGAGGCATAACAGCACCAAACAGCAGGCCTCAGAGCCCGAAAGATGGAAATGAGATTGTGACAACATCGGTTGATATTTCCACACCTACAGTATCGCCATCCGAGGTCCATGAACATCCGTATTCCAACACATCACAACCGGTTTCCCAAGATCTGCATGTTGGTTGTCCAGCACAGTCCCCGGACGAAAAGATACCCACGGTATCAAGAATGTCTTCGACTGAACAGGGCACTGGTGCGAACGAAGATGAGCGTACTTTGGCCAACGACAGCATTCACACGGACATTGAAGACGAAGATGATGGCGATCACATCCAGAAAGCCGTTCCTACTGATCTTTTGCCCAATCCTGGCGATTCTTGCGCCATTTGCCTGGACATCATTGAGGACGATGATGACATCCGGGGACTTACATGCGGACATGCTTTCCATGCCTCATGTGTTGACCCGTGGCTGACGAGTAGAAGAGCTTGTTGTCCTCTGTGCAAAGCCGATTACTATGTTCCTAAGCCCCGTGCGCAGACGGAGACGCAGTCCGGCACAGATCGACACGGACATCGTATCGCCTCCATTCGCGCGGATGCAATTCTCAGACCTCCTCGGGCTGCCCGCAATCTAAGTCGGGAAAATGGGTTCCGTGTACATATGATCTTACCGGGTCGAATGTTCCAAACGACCTCACAGGAACGAGAGGGATCCCCGCGTCGAGAACCACGTCCGCAGCGCAGTCGTGATGGGTTCTGGGGATCAGAACATCCAAATCAGTCTTCCTGGCCGCGCTTTGTCCCAACTCGTCTCCGTCAACTTTCCTCCCGCCTTTCCTCTTCTAGAGAGCCTCATCCGCCACCCGAAGTTGAACCTTCATCTGTTGAGGCTATATCTTCGGATCGGCGTACACCTGGCCAACTGGAAGCCGGTACCACATGATATTCAACTTGCCTTCTTTTTTCATACTTCACACCTGATTCATGCGCGAAATACCTTTTTTTGTGTTCTTTATCTTATGCTGAAACCACATCTGGAATGTTGGTTGGGACTTTCACTGTTTATGACATGATATGTGTAATTTATCTACTGGCGGGGAACTAGGACTGGGGCGTACACTTCTCGTGATCTTTTTGTGTGCGGACATCAATTTTTCGCTTTATCCCTCGACATAATCCATCCTATTATGACATTTGTACGTAGCGCCATCAACATCTACTACTTCTGTGCGACATCTTGGTCCATGCAACAAGTGATTTGAGTTATATTGTCGCAATCTTCTCCCAAATGTTGCGCAACAGGGATGCGTGGTATGTAGTCAAATAATTGTGGACAGCGCAACAATTACAGGTGAGCTTGACGGTTTCCTTTTTGACGATTTCTTTTGAGATATACTTTGGTCTTAAATTAGCTTAAATCAAGACAAATCTGATTGAACTTGGGACATAATAGCACACATAATGCAATGCATTGTCCTTGGAATGAAATCCCCCCCCCCAGGGCATCCATGTTTCAACGTCCTCACATCTGCGTCTTGGGAGCCCCTACACCAGCGCTAATGACGCTGGGCAGTTCCTCTGAGCCCATGCTAAAGAGCATTCCAATAGCACTGCCGACCAGCACAATGGCTAGAAGACTGACACCCGCAACAAGAAAGAACGGTGAGCTGATATCTCTCTTTTGGCAAGCCGAGCCACCCCACTGGACTGTTTTGGTAGTGCCATCACTGTTCCTAATGATACTTTGTTGACATTGGCACGCATAACAGTTGCCAGTGGTTCCTTCAACGCCTGAACCATACTTCAAGTAACAGGAGCCGTGTCCAGAACAATTGTTGGTTGCTTCGGCACATGACGAATTTGAAGCGTGACAGACAGGCGCCAGGGTTGACTGCAATGGTTGTGTAGACCGTTTGAATGTATCCTGCTTTGCTGTGGATCCAGATTTCTGGTTCGCATCCTGGCGGCTAAGTGGTTTTGACTGGAGGCTAGGAGGTAGAATGACAGCTGTGATTTCGCGCTCACCGGTTGACGAAATCTGGGCCAATTGGAGAATCAACGACTCCAGAATGTTACTCGCAAGAAGGGAGTCACCCGAATCGGTCTATGGTTGATACAATCAGATTGCGCTCTCAGTGGTTTGGGGGAGACTAAATACCTTGAAAGAAAGCTTCAAAGCCGAGTTCTCTTGACTCTTACTTGCCCAAGTTTCCACTGAGTCAACAAGTCTAAGGAAATCCTGGTCAAGGAGTTCGGAACCGCGTGCAAGTAAAGGATCCTTGGACAGGCAGTCTCTGGCGGTCTAGTGGAAAGGAGTCCCACAATTAGCAGGGGGTCAAAAAGACTTTGATAGCGACGAGACTACCTGAGGTTTGATTGATGTAGATTTGCTGGCATCATTATCGTAGTATGTGCAGTATTGACCACGTTCCGCTATCATGGTGGATGTGCTTTCGATGAATGATCCCATGAGGTCCGCCCCCACGAATGTCGTGGATATTTGAGGGACAAGGATGTGGTTTGGTTGTACTTTGTGCAGAGTCATGGCTGAAGAGACAGAGAAAGGGTGTTAGCTAGTAATCTTCATGTGTGTCAACTTCCACCTGCACACTTACCAACTCGTTCATCGACCCCTTCTAGAATAAATATGCTTCTTCCAGGGGCTTCATCGTTGCTAGACCCTCCAAATAGAGTAGAATCGGCTTTAGCAAACTGATTCAGGCGATCCACGGTGTCTGTATCCACCATTCCAAGGACTGATGCGACAGACGACTTCATGCGGAGCTCCAAGACACGTTGAGCCTCTTCTTCAGTCAGTCTTTGCTGCTTAGTATTGGCATTGTTGATTTCTGAGGACCCCGGTGAGAGACTGAAAATTGAAGCTTCCAGAGCATTCGCCTGCAATGCACCTGTTAATGCCAGGGCAAGAAAGGTAGATAGCCAGCGCATCTCGAGTAGAGTAAGGAGGATGGGGGTTAAAAGATGACTATTATGGCAGGCGTGGCGATAGCCACATCAAGAAGTTCCTCTCAAAAATTGATTCGCCTTTGTTGTATAACCGTAGGCAAAAGAAGACAGACAAGGATAGAAGACCGTTAGCTGGTGGAAGACTGGCCCTCCGATAAGATATCACGTGGTCGTACGTCAATAATACTTCGTTTTAATGTTGTTTATGTCTATGTATTTGGTTACGTCTCGTGTTCAACCTTGTTTTATTTAAGAGCACCGCGTACTTTAAGGGATAATATATGTATGTATACATGAGCTGGCACACCTGGGCACCTCCGCTGGTGACTCTGTGAACGTTGGTTACATAAGCCACCGGTCCTACGCCGCGGAAACTCGCAGCGCATCAACGAGAAATCCAACTCTTCCTTCTTTTGAGACTGAGATGATTCTCGAGTGAGAATCCTTCTAGGGATTGGCTGTTCCCAATGCTCCGGCTCAGGTATCTGTTTCGAAACCCTCAAGCGCGCCCATCTTTCTTTCGCTTCCGATCTCGTCATGCCCATCCCAACTTCTTAACATCACCGAGCGTCCAGCATGTGAGGTTCAGGCGGCCTTGGATCAGGTGAGTAACGGCTTGTCTTTATCCCGAGATTGGTTGAAACTCCTTTGAGTCATACTGATGCAGAAATTCCCAGGTCATTTATCTCAAAGTGTCTGCTTTATGGCACCGCATTTCACTTATGGACCACATTCGTACTAGTCCGATTCGACGATGACACCGACGATACAGACTCATCCGCTGTTCCCGACCCGACAGATGCTGCTCCGCGTGACACCTCTCAGGGAAGTGGCAACAAAAGCGGAAAAGGAGTTGAAGATGAGGACGCGCTATTCATACCGCTCGCCTGGTCCAGATTACAGACAGGCGAGCTATACAGTACGTCTGATCCAGAATGGCAAGCGTTTGTCAAGATATCCAAAGATCGAAAGAAGCTTCAAAAATTAAGAGGTAAGGAGTTCGTCTCAGTCCAAACATTCTCATTAGCTTACAGGTCCAGATGAACTCGCCACGATTGTCCTAGAGGGTGCAGAAAGTCAGATGTCGCAAATACTTGGAGGACCTCTCTCCATCACAGGCTTCTGGCTTGTTCACCAGTTTCCAAACCGTGCCCCTCCTGGATATGTGCGGTCAGGGTATGTATTCGCGACACCCGACGAGTGGATCAGTTACTGATGGTGGCCAGACTCGAGATCGCAAATGACAGCGTATCGTGGGTCACTAAGCCTATGGACCCCGATGTGGGTGACAGGCTACAAATATTCATGAAACCAGTCCATATGGTACTTGCAATCAGAGATGCATATCTGGTGCTATTGTTACGACAACTGGATCGCCTAAGGAAACCAAAGGGAGAACCGCTGGACGCGTTGGATTTCTTAAATGACCCCTCCGCCACGCCTGGTCGGGACACAGGAAACTGGATCGGTCAACAGGAAGAATCCAACATCCAACCACCCATGACCGACGGGCTCAAAGAAAATATGCCGCCCAACACCGAAAATTCCAATTATCACCCATCATCACTCATATCTCTATTACAGCGGTTGCCGTTACCTGATCTCAGCCCGGGATCAGATTTGCATTTGGCATCAAAGGCATTCAACTTGCGGCTAAACAATGAGCGGTCTCGGGCCCCAGGGTCTGCTCGTCGGGGTGCTTTCTTTGTTGCAGGCCCGGTTGGGCTAAAAGGACCCAATGGGTTTTGTAGATTTGAGGTGCGAGGCGAGTATGATCCAGCCAAACGCGAATGGCGAGCAGTGGAGATGACGCTGAAGGATCTAAACATGAGGAGACAGAGAGCACTTGGAAGTTAAGCGACATGGATCGAAGGCGACGTGTATCGAAAGGACATGTATGAAAACACGCCGAAGCAAGGCGGAGCAAGGCGGAGCAAGTTCACTGCTAAAAACGTCTCATGTCGCAGATAGTCCCGGGCGCTAGATATCATGTACATAATTGACGAAATCAAGATGGCAAATATCTTAATTGTACAACTGCCTTTTGACGTTGAGGGATGACGTGTGGCGGGGGTTTATAAACAACAGCCCCTCATTCCTAATGTCTTCACTGTTCCATCCATCTCATATTCGACATCATGTCTGTGCCTCCCAATTTTGCTGGGCTCAAGCTACCTGGTGCATCTCAAGAGACACCACACACTCTTGAAATGTGTATGTCCTCTTAGGGTTCTAGTTACAGGCAAACCAGCTGACTATCAACCTCTAGATCTTGACTATGTCTGTCCTGTCAGTAAATGACGCAGATGGGTTGGGGTCACCTTCACTGATGTTGCTCTAGTTCTCGGCCAAGATGTTCAATACATTCTACACGCTCGAGCCAATGATCGCTCAGCGCTATGGTTCTCGGCTTCGAGTTATATTTCGGCAGCATATACAACCGTGGCACCCATCGTCCACGTTGACTCATGAGGCCGGAGCAGCCATCCTTAGAGTCGCCCCTGAGAAATTCTGGGATTACAGTGCTGCACTGTTCAAGCACCAAGCCGATTTCTTCGATATCAGCGTGGTGCATGAAACGCGCAACGGAACATACGAGCGATTGGCAAATATTGCAGGCTCTGTGGGGGTAGACAGAAAGAAAGTACTTGATTTGCTAACCATTAGCGAGACACCCGGTGACGATGGACAATTGAATGTTGGTAACCAAGTGACCAACGATATCAAGTGGATGGTCAAGGTAAAGCATCTGTCTTGTTGCCCACTGGGATTATTTGTTTTCCTCTAACACCGCCAAGGCGGATCGAGTAGTGGGAGTCCATGTTTCGCCCACAATTTTCTTCAATGTAAGGTCGCTCGACAGAATGATTATGTTCAATATGCTGACACCAGAACCAGGGAGTAGAGGAACGTGGCATCAGTAGCAGCTTCACCGCTGCCCAGTGGGAAGAATGGCTGGCCAAAAACGTAATTTGAGGGCGCTGGATGGGCCATGGCGTCTGCGGCGAGAAATAGGCTGGTACTTGGTGGATAGCATAGAAAACCAGAATCTAGCGTTCCAATGAAGTGGTGGAAAAGGAGAAAATGAAACGTTGTCTCATTCCAGAACTTCAATTACGAAGCTTTTGTGGATCCTAGTAAGCATACTGCGAATGCATTTCCATACCATAAACGACCCCACAGTTATGTCTTCTCAAGGTTTCAAATGTCCCAGGTAACGCCAGCAACCAGTAACTTATTGTTGGAGAGGAGGTTGATAGTTGAGAGGGCGTCTATAAACGAGTCAATGACAGGCTCAAAAGCACAATTAGAAAATACCAACTTGAACAACAAGATATGAGGTTCTGGTTCGTGCACCTCGTAATGCTCCCAGCCCAAACTCTAGGCGCATGTTGTTAGCCTCCACACACGTCCTCTGGCAATAGCCAACCCACCTGTGTGATACCCAATGCGCGCCATTCCTCCTCCCAAAGCAATTTCAAAGTCCCCTTAGAGCTGTCAAAGTAGTCCGTGGGGATTTTCTTAAGCATGTTCTTCGGAAGCTGCACATGGCGGTATTCAAATTTGTCGTCATTGTACCTAGGTGGCAGGGTCAATGCGGAATAGTCTATCTCCCGTGGACAATACGCTTACCTGGCCGAATAATGAATTGAGTCCACAAATTCATCTAGTTTCTCGCGCTCGGACTCCAAGAGGAGACGCGGCTTCTTGTTGCGTCTAGCCGGGTCGATGTCCATTGGGAAAAGCGTAGCAGATTGGATTTTGGTGGCTGGATAGGATCAGCTACATGCATCATTAATACCAATACCTCAGTCAAGCTACCAATGGAGGGGGGGTTTTGGTTCAGCAACTTACAATTTGGATAATGCTCGCATGTAGCGGCAACTGAACTGCTAGGTGGGTGCGCTGCTTTGGAGAGGGTGGCCCTGGTGGATAGAATGGGAGTTGAGGGTGGCCCAGGGGTGAACTGAGAAGGACGCGACGTGGAGAGAAAGCGTGTAGAACAAGCACCGGACTGTTTTGCGGGACTTGGGAAAATAGTGGGGGAACACATGCCTGAGGTGTCGTGTCCCGCTTGCACGTGATCATGTATCCAGTTTGTTTATGTTCAGATCAGACCAAGTCAACTCATATTATAATGAATGTCTTCATGTAGAGGCAATTTTATTTTCGCCTTGTGTTTAATTGAATATATGTAACTCAAATACGCTCAATTACAACTGAATACCTCTAGATACCGCTAAATACTGCTGCATACCGCTGGATACCACCTTACTAAGCCGGGATGATCGCATCAGACGCGTCTACACGAGTCGAGGAATCCATGTCAATGACTCCCCTTGTATCATATCTCTCCTTGTAACTCTCTCACAAGCGTGCCTTTGGTCCTTTTCCCCGTCATTCCCATGTTCAGTGTGTGACACCTTACCACTCGCAACGCTATCATAGGTAATCCGAAATGAGCTCCAAACGGCGATCAGCTGCCGCAGCTTCACCAGATGTGAGGCGCGTATCAAAGCGCCGAAAGATATCTGTAAGTTTTTGCTTTACCATGCCGTCGAGTATTTGTTGGCAAATGTGATACACACTACGCAGTATGGCAAAATGGATTGGTAGTACCCAAGTGTCCGTGGGCTACCATGTTGCTATTGTCTGCGCGCACTTATTCAACCCCCTTGCCTCGTGTGTTTGGGTTGCTAATTGTGGCTATCTGGCGAACAACAGGACGATGATCTGACCGGTGCTGAAGATACTAATCGCGCACTGTCGCATTTGGATTCAGATCCAGCATCTGCTGAAGAGGATGAAACCCCGAGGTCGCAGGCCGAGTCTGAGGTTAGTTTCGAGGGCGATAGCCTTCAAACTGCGCAGGACAAGATTATGTCAGAGTTAGCCCGGCTGAAAGATTCCGAGTAAGGAACACTCCGTCATCCGATATATCTGCCGACGCTGACTATCCTGAACTAGTGGCGAAGATGTTTCTTATCCTTTTATTGGAAAGCCAGATCGAAATCTCTACAGGGATTATTACGAGATCATTCAACATCCCGTCTCCCTCAGGAGCATTCAGAAAAGAGTCCGAGGTACAGACAGCAGAAAGAATTCATCAAAAACAACCGCCTATCCTACTTGGAAATCCTTTGAGGAGGAAGTGAGCTGTATATGGCAAAATGCAAGGGAGTACAATGAGGATGACAGTGACATTTCTGTTCTAGCAGGGATTCTGGAGGCAAGTCTACACCAGGACATATTGTTGCTACGTGTATCCTTTGCTCTACTAACACTCGGGTAGCGTCATTTCAAAGAACGGGTTGCGGAGGCCAAAAGGCTTGTACCGGACCCCCTTCAGGTAGATGGAAATCCCGAGATGCCTCGCATCAAATTGAAGATGGGCACAGTGGTGCCAGAACCGACGGCGCAGAGGCTATCCTTGAAACTCTCTGGGCAAGTCTCCGATATTGCATACAAGGACAGGCATCAACCATCCAGTGTCGCGGTCGATGATGAATCTCTGAAACGCCAACAAGACCATGTCAGGACTGAATCTGCAGGTCAAGATGTCAGCATGTCTCCTCGGACAAGGTCTTTTCGAAGAAATATGGAGAGCCCAGAATCAAGTGCAGCAACCACCCCAGCTAGCTCGGAACAGCACCAGGGCTCCTTGGCGGGTGCACAATATATGTCCAATTCAGTCAAGAACGAGACTCCCATGGCGATAGCTCACATTGAGACTGGCACTTCACAAAACTTCCCCGGTTTATTTGCCGAGGCTTCTGCAACAGAGATCGCTCAGCATTCTTCAGGCTCAGGTAAATTGCTTTCGATGGCTATTTTGGCTATCTTGCAGAACCGCGGACTTTGCTCGGCTTCTTCTACTATACTAACCTCATCTTAGCTCCTGTACCCTTTCCGCAACCTCTTGGCGCATCCCCTATGGAGTCGTTTTTGAGGCGATCAGGTCAAGGTTTGAGCCCCGCTGTGATTGGCATGGTTTTTAAAACTAACTGTGGTCCAGACGCGAGCACTTCTTTAATTCGAAATGTTCAAATTCTCTCACACCCCTCCCTCTCATTGCAGCATAGTTTCTGTCTAGACGTACCACCCTCTTCGCGACTTTCGCAGCAGAATATCACTGTCAACCTTCCTGCGTCACACAATTTACTAACGGTCAGACCTCGCTTAGCGGCCAGTACTGCCCAGCGGCAGGTAAAGATAGTCGCACTTGTGGGTCTGCGGCGGCTTCACGCCTCTGGTGATGTTAATACACTTGCATATGATGTTCAACTCCATCCTGGCATGACTAGGATTGATCTCGAAGCTATCGTTGGACCGGCTACAGGGGTTCCTAAGTCCGGGCCACCTGGCTCAGATGTCGACTACGAGCGTGTAACTATGTTCCTCAATCTGCTAAGGTGAGGCCCTCGGCCAGCCTTTGGGGTTGGGGGCTACTTGTTGAGCATGGAGCCAGGTACGGTGGTTATGCATGTTGTTCATTGGGGCTTTTGTGATAGGTCTTGATATCTCTCTGGAGCGCTTGTAATGTAATTTGATTAACCCTCCCGGGTCTATGTGTACCCCGTCATCGTGTATTCTATATGCCCTTGTGACATGTCATTTGCGTGCCATTATCCTACGATATGGGTTTTTCTGTCAGCTTACAGCATTGCTACCTATGCCCCCCGCTGTTGGCTAGATCATAATATACAACCCCAAAGATACGTTGGACTTACGCTTAGGCCATATCGCACAACATATACCAGTTCTGCCGAGTGTTATATGTCGCTTTGGTACCTGACTCTACTTTACGTCATATTTCGAATAAATATCTAATAGATAGTGGTGCATTGTGAGACCACGCAGCAGTCTCTAGGTTTAGGTGGGTAAGCGAGGTAGAAGACCTAGTTATGCGTGTAGTACAATACGGTCTAATTATATAAAGAGACTAAACGCCAGTCCTTCCTAGGACTAGCGAGAATTGCTTATATCTAGTCTAGCCTATTCGCGGACGGTAAGGTCCTATATCTATTCACCGTACGTCCTGATGCATCTATTTAGCCGTGTCACGGGAGTGTCCCTTAGCCATAATGCAATTCTCAGCCATAATGCAAATTTCCTACTTTTCCAACTTTACGCGTATTTCTACCCACCAAAAAATACCAAAAAAAGCTTATGATGAAGAGGCTCTGCTAGCTAAGGTATTAGAAGCTTATAATTCGCGAGAATTTTTATCCCTACGTAAGGCTACGGACTATTATCGCGTGTCTTATTCGAAGCTTCGCGGTCGTAAAAACGGAAAGATATCTCTCTCTAATCGCCCTACCACTAACAATATATTGAATTCGAATTAGGAAAAAGCTTTAATTAGCTAGATCAAAGTGCTAAATTCTTTATATATATCTCCCTTTATAAAATATATTAAAAGTGCTATAAATTGCCTATTAAAAATAGTAGGCTTAGAGAGAGTTATTAGCCTAATATATAGCTATCGTCTTATAGCGCGTCTACCTCTATATATTA
>ERZ1673737.545-NODE-545-length-46304-cov-5.426755_pt1 | contig 46304 bp, 42 predicted proteins | sample MGYA00580211_ERZ1673737 | MGnify/ENA primary metagenome ERZ1673737 (study PRJEB41218, sample SAMN15661789) | gut metagenome | host: Homo sapiens | place: Canada: London | collected 2015-08-20/2019-03-30 | study: EMG produced TPA metagenomics assembly of... | reverse complement strand
GGTCAAACGACTATTTATGAAGGCTAGGCAAAAGTAAAACTTTGGAAAGCTGGTCTTCGTTCAAATACTATCGATCCTAATGCTCGTCACTGTATGGCGTCTGCAGCAGTTGCGTTTATGCGTACATTCGGTATGGATGAACCAATGGGTTGCTATAACGATATCGAGAAAACCGATGCATTTGTGCTTTGGGGTTCAAACATGGCGGAAATGCACCCAATTTTATGGTCTCGTATTTCTGACCGTCGTCTTTCTTCTGATAACGTGAAAGTTGTAGTTATGTCAACATTCGAACACCGTTCGTTTGAATTAGCTGATGTGCCTATCGTATTTAATCCACATGCAGACCTTGCAATCCTTAACTACATTGCAAACTACATTATCCAAAACGATAAAGTAAACTGGGACTTCGTTAATAAACATACTAAATTCAAACGTGGTGAAACTGATATCGGTTATGGTCTACGTCCAGAACACCCACTTGAAGTTGCAGCGAAAAACCGTAAAACTGCAGGTAAAATGTATGACTCTGACTTCGAAGAATTCAAGAAAATCGTTGCACCTTATACATTAGACGAAGCACACCGTATTTCTGGTGTACCAAAAGATCAGCTTGAAACCCTCGCGAAAATGTACGCGGATCCAGAACAGAACTTAGTATCTTACTGGACAATGGGCGCTAACCAACACACTCGTGCTGTATGGGTTAACCATATGATCTATAACGTACACTTATTAACCGGTAAAATTTCTAAACCAGGTTGTGGTCCGTTCTCATTAACGGGTCAACCTTCAGCTTGTGGTACAGCGCGTGAAGTTGGTACTTTCGTTCACCGTTTACCAGCGGACATGGTGGTAACCAATCCTAAACACGTTGAAATCACTGAGAAAAAATGGAAATTACCAAAAGGTACCATTCCAACTGTACCTGGATACGCAGCTGTACAACAAAGCCGTGCATTAAAAGATGGTAAATTAAACTTCTTATGGCAACTTTGTACCAACAATATGCAAGGTGGTCCAAACATTAACGACGAAATTTTCCCTGGTTGGCGTAACCCTGAAAACTTCATCGTTGTTTCAGACCCTTACCCATCCGTTTCTGCAGTTGCAGCAGACCTAATTCTCCCTACTTGTATGTGGGTAGAAAAAGAAGGGGGCTATGGTAACGCAGAACGTCGTACCCAATTATGGCGTCAACAAGTGAAAGGTCCTGGTGAGTCTCGTTCTGACTTATGGCAAATTGTGGAATTCTCTAAATACTTCAAAACAGATGAAGTATGGGGCGAAGAATTATTAGCTCAAATGCCAGAATATCGTGGTAAGACTTTATATGAAGTACTTTACGAGAATGGTGAAGTAAACAAATATAAAGTACCAACGGATGTTCCAGGATACATCAATGATGAAGCAGATCACTTTGGTTACTACCTACAAAAAGGCTTATTCGAAGAATACGCAAGCTTTGGTCGTGGTCATGGCCATGACTTAGCACCATTTGATACTTACCACCAAGTACGTGGTTTACGTTGGCCGGTTGTTGACGGTAAAGAAACCTTATGGCGTTACCGTGAAGGCTTTGACCCGTACGTTAAAGCAGGCGAAGATGTTGCGTTCTACGGTTATCCGGATAAAAAAGCAATTATCTTAGGTGTGCCTTATGAAGACCCTGCAGAATCACCAGATGAAGAATATCCATTATGGTTATGTACTGGTCGTGTACTTGAACACTGGCATACCGGTACCATGACTCGTCGTGTACCTGAATTACACCGTGCGTTCCCGAATAACTTAGTTTGGATGCACCCAGCGGATGCGAAAAAATATGGCTTACGTCATGGGGATAAAGTGAAATTAATTACACGTCGTGGTGAAATGGTTTCTTACTTAGATACCCGTGGTCGTAACAAATGTCCTCAGGGCTTAATTTACACCACCTTCTTTGATGCGGGTCAGCTTGCTAACAAATTAACATTGGATGCAACCGATCCAATTTCAGGTGAAACCGACTTCAAAAAATGTGCGGTAAAAGTGGAAAAAGCGTAGGATTTTCCTTTTGTTTCTAGTCGCTCCTCTCTTTCAAGAGAAGGGAATTTAAAATAAGAGCGGTCAAATTTTGCAATATTTTTACAAAATCAGGCCGCTTATAAAAGGAAACGCAGATGAGACTTGATCCTAACCGTCGTCAGTTTTTAAAAAATGTGACAAGAACGGCTGCCGGAGTGTGTGGGGTTGGTATTATTCTTGGCTTACAGCAACAACAAGCTAAAGCTAAAGAAGGAATCGCCTTACGCCCACCTGGTGCTTTACCGGAAAAGGATTTCTTGGCAGCTTGTACCCGTTGCGGACAATGCGTCCAAGCGTGTCCATATGATATGTTGCATTTAGCTTCGCTGATTTCACCAATGGAAGCTGGCACACCTTACTTTATCGCTCGGGATAAACCTTGCGAAATGTGTCCGGATATTCCATGTATGAATGCTTGTCCAAGTGGCGCATTAAGTGAGGAACTTAAAGACATCAATGATGCGAGAATGGGGTTAGCAGTATTGCTAGACCATGAAACTTGTCTTAACTGGCAGGGGTTGCGTTGTGATGTGTGTTACCGCGTTTGTCCATTAGTAGATAAAGCGATTACACTTGAGCGTATCCACAATGATCGTACTGGGATTCATGCAAAGCTTATTCCAACTGTTCACTCTGATGCTTGCACCGGATGCGGTAAATGCGAACAAGCTTGTGTGTTAGAAGAAGCGGCAATTAAAGTCTTACCGATGGATATCGCCAAAGGGCTACTCGGTCGCCACTATCGCTTAGGCTGGAAAGAAAAACAAAACGCCGGAAAATCCTTAATTGAGGAGCAACATCCAGATGGCTTACGTCCAGCAATGGATGCTCGTATGCCGGAAGGCTCACATGAGCCGGTTTATCAGCCAATGCAAGTTCAACCGAACCAAAAAGTTGCAACACCAAACCGTGCAACAATGGATTATGTACCAAATCCAACAACAGTTCCGGAAGCAGAGCAATTCCCAAATCTGGACTTAAACATTAAGGGGGTTAAATAATGGCTGAAAAATATACCCCGAATAAGCCTAAAGATGCAGGCTTAGAAGCTCGCCAAAAACTCGGTTGGTGGCATGCTTATCGCTTTTTAGTTCTACGTCGAATCAGTCAATTAAGTATTATTTTAATGTTCTTAAGTGGCCCAATTTGGCAAGTTTGGATTCTAAAAGGTAATTACAGCTCAAGCATGCTTTTGGATACTGTGCCATTGACAGATCCATTGATTACCGCTGAAAGTTTAGTGACAGGTTACCTACCAGAAATCACAACGATTATTGGTGCCTTAGTAATTGTCATATTCTACGCTATCGTTGCAAGCAAAGCCTTTTGTAGTTGGGTTTGCCCAATGAATATGGTAACAGATGCTGCAGCTTGGTTACGTAGAAAGTTAGGTATTCGACAATCATTAAAAATTTCACGCCAACTTCGCTATGTGATTTTAGCCGTGATTTTAGTTGGTAGTGCAATAACGGGTACACTCTTATGGGAGTGGATAAACCCAGTCGCAGCACTTGGACGCATCTTTGTCTTTGGAACAGGCGCAACCCTTTGGTTGGTCACAGTCATCTTTTTATTTGACTTACTTGTTGCTGAGCATGGCTGGTGTGGTCACCTTTGTCCAATTGGTGCGATATATGGTGTCATTGGTGCTAAAAGCCTGATAAAAATTAATGTAGTCGATCGCGATCGCTGTGACCGTTGTATGGATTGTTATAATGTTTGCCCAGAGCCGCAAGTATTAAGACTTCCTTTACACGGTGGACCAGAAGATAGCCAAATTGTATTGGCAAAAGATTGTATTACTTGTGGACGCTGTATTGACGTGTGTGCAGAAAATGTATTTACATTTGGATCTCGATTTGAGAAACAAATAAAAATTAAAAATATTTAATTATTTAATGGAGTGGATTTCATGAAAAAATCATTTATTTTCATGCTGGCTTTATGTAGTGGATTGGCATTTGCTGATGCACCACAAGTTGCAAACAGCATCGATAAAACAGCAGAAAGTCTTGCACCTGCATTTAATAATCCTTATAAAGATGTAGGCAATATTCCTGTTACTTTTCCTAACCAACCCCCACTTGTTCCACACAGCATTCGTGGTTTACAAGTGACTAAGAATGCTAACCAATGTTTAGGCTGTCACTCTCCGGATGTTGCTCCAACAACGGGTGCACCTCGCGTACCTGAAAGCCACTTTTTAACACGTGATGGACAAAAAACAGAAGGCACTTCGCCACGTCGTTATTTCTGTTTACAATGCCACGTTCAACAAACTGACGTGAACCCAATTATTCAAAATAAATTTGAAACTATTCGTCAAATGCAAGGTAAATAAGGAGCTAAACCATGATTAAATCAAGCATTCAGAAAGTTTGCCGTTGGTTACGCTCTCCGAGCAAAATGGCAATTGGTGGGGTTATTTTATTAACTATCATTGGTACTATCGTTGGAACTAACCTGTTTAATGCTGGAATGGCGACAACTAATACAGAGCAATTCTGTTCAGACTGTCATACTAATGACGTTGTACCTGAGTACCAAGCGTCAATCCACTTTAGTAACCGTTCAGGTGTGAAAGCAATTTGTTCAGACTGTCACGTTCCACATGAATTTATTCCAAAAATGGTTCGTAAAATGCAGGCATCGACTGAAGTTTATGCATATTTTACGGGTAAAGTCGATACTAAAGAAAAATTCGAAAAACATCGTTTAGAAATGGCTGAACGCGAATGGGCGCGTATGAAAGCGAATAACTCACAAGAGTGTCGTAACTGCCATAACTTTAATGATATGGATTACTCACAACAAAAAACTGTGGCACAACAAATGCACGCACTTGCACAGGAACAAAACAAAACATGTATCGACTGTCACAAAGGGATTGCACACCATCTTCCAGATATGTCAAAAGTACAACAAACTTTTATTCCTGCTGATATGTTAAAAACAGATGAAAAACCAACTGATAAAAAAGAAGCAAAATAATTTTATAAATTAACAATAACAAATCGGCACCCATTGAGTGCCGATTTTATTTTTATTTCTTTAGGAAAGATTTATCTAATAATACTCTTAACGGTTGCATATCACTGTTTCCCATAATAACCAAACTCGGGTCTGAGCGTAAACAGCTACCACCATAATGCCCACCTACAGTGAAAGTACAAACCTGAACATATTGATCTTCCACTTTTGGCAAACACCAAAGCTGTTGATAAATACTTTCCTGCTTATCAAAACGACCGTCCGTGCTATCAAGTACAGATTTACACTCACCAATTAGTTTCACATTATCACCTCGACGACCTGCAATTGGTTTTTGTGCGTAACCATTCTTAATCAGTTCAGGTGTTAATTCAAATCCCGCTTCGAGTAGATAACGATGATTTGGGAATAATGACCATAATACAGGTAAGATCGCTTTATTACTTGGAATGGCTGTCCAAAGTGGCTCGTAAACTAAGACTTCCGGACGAAGTAACACGTCAATTAACCGCACTTTATCTTCCGGATATCCCGTACGAATTGGTGGGGCCACTTCCATGCCTGTCGCATCTTCACGAAGTTGCTCTAACATGGTTTCCCAAGCCCATGTTTTCCACACCGTTTTTATCTGGTTATCTTCATCATCAATTAAACGACCACGGCTATCCCAATGTAATCCCTCTGTGCCATGAATAATTTTGGCTTGAAATCCTGCTTGAACCAGTGCATTACGCATAAACAATGAGTGGTAATCTTCTTCGTCATCATGATCTTGCATAATATGAACAAGCGGCGTAGCTTCACTGTGTTTCCAACAATCCGCTAATGCATTACGTAAACCATCAGCAGGATTTTCACCAATATTCAATCCGCCTTGGATTGCCCATCGATTCATAAACTCACCGGCTTCCGCATGACAAGAGGCTGAATCTGCGTTGTATTCATACACTTTCAATCCACGACTATCCATGCAGAAATCTAAACGCCCCGTAATGGTTTGATAACGGCGATTTTGCCAAGATAAACGTAAGCGAGGCCATAATAATTTTGGAATATTGAAATATTCTAATAACTTATCGTCTTTTAAGACCTTATCTGTGGCATGCAAATACATTAAATGTAATTCATTGGTTGCCCGAATCAACTCATGCTGTGCTGTTTCAGACATCGTAAAGTAACGATATTGGTCAGAATGGCTAACTTTATGCCCTCCCATGGCTTTCACATAGGCAGCTTCAAATTCATTGTTTTCATTCAGCCATTTACGTTCAAACTGACCGTTGTTTTCAATATGTTCTGCATGAATTTCTAGTTTCTCTTTTTCAGGCATTGGCTGTGGCAGACTGTATTCAGTGTCTTCCGTTTGGATCATCCAACCTAAAATTTCGGTATCATCAAAGGTATCATGCAAAAAATAGCCTGTTTCAGAAACTGTCATTGGTAATTCACGCGTCCATTGCTGCCCGCTTGGTAAGCGAGAGTGAATCACGTTTTGTTCAGCAATGCGGATTTTATCCTCTAAGACTTCGGTAATAATCGCCACATGCCCCGTATGTTTAAATTCTCCCCCCTCTTGCCAAATTAAAAGGGCGCCTGCTTCAGGTTTACGTTTGCAACCATTTGCAAAGGCTTGTAGGGGTAATAAGGCATCATTTACCACTTGACGTAAAAATCGTAGAGAAAAGATCTCGTAAGCCATTCCTACATCAGTAAACACCATGCCATGATTGAGATATAAATAACGGCGCGCAAATTCTACACACTGCCATTTGTAGCCCATGTACTCTCTTCCTAAATAACTGCGAAAGGCAGCATCATCCGGATACTCTTTCTCATCGGCTGTATGATAATCTGATGAATAAATCGCAATCCCACCCGGTGCATAACCTAATAAACTTCCGAAAGGATCATGTGTACTAATATTGGCTGAACGTTCAGGCATAAAAACTCCCTGTTAAATAACTACTCGGAATAGTATAGATCTTTTGTCTAACTTCCCCCAAAAACTTTATGAAAGAAAAATGAAAAATTGAGTGGCACACATTTTAAAAAAGAAAAAAGGCTGACATCTGCCAGCCCTGAAAATAAGTATAAAAATAACCGCACTTGAGGTTATTTTACATACCAATGTGCTAATAAAATTCCTGTATTTACCGCAATATTTAATCCGGTTTTTAATGGATTACTTAAAGAAAGACGCACATCCACATCTTCTTTCTCACGAATATCATCTGTGCTGCCTTCACTCAAGACTAATGCAACTTTTGCTGCAAATTTGAGTTGCTCCAACGCAATCCCCTGTTTATTGGTTGATACATGAACAATCTGATAACCCGCCTTACGTAAAGCCTCTAACGCAATTTCCGTACTTTTTGTTTCTAAAATACAAATATGCTCCATCCCGCCTTCCGCTACACGCATAGCAGCCGGTGCATAAAGCTGTTCAACTTGATTTGTTACCACATTTTTAATGCCATAGAAGGCGCAAGTACGCACAACGCCACCTAAGTTTTGCGCATTATTAACTTGATCAAGCACCACTAAGCAGTCTTCTTGACGCGGGACATCTAAATAACCTTGTAAAGAGAAAGTACGTTGCTTCTTCACTAGCATACAAATGCCACCATGATGCTCAGTGCCACTTACTAAGCTTAGCTCATCGCTGTCCACCACGTGATACACTTTTTTATTCGCGGCTAAATAACTGAAAATCTCGCCAATTCGATGCGCCATTTGCACCGTTGCCCATACTCGAACAATGCTCTCCGGACGCTCAGCAAACAATTCTAAGCACGCATTTTCACCATACACTTTCATTTCTTCAGCACGGTTCTTTTTAATTTTCTCTGGTGCTCGTGGTGATAATGCGCCCGTTTTCTTTTCTTTCGGTTTATAACTCACGCCCGTACTTTTCACGGTTACTTTTACCGAGCCTCTTTCACCATTCGCTTTATTTAATGAAAGCTCAGCAATTTTCGGTTCTCTCACTTCTTGCTGTTGGAAACCACGAGAAGGTTTACGATCATCCCGTTTTTTATCAAAGTGCGGTCGATTCCCCTCACGTTTTTCATTATTACGACGTTCATCAAAGCGACGTTCTTTGTCATTAAATGCACGTTTTGGGCTACGCTCTTGAAAAGATTTGGTGGAATTTGTTTGGAATGATGGTTTGCGTGAATTGCTCATAATTTGCTTCTCGAAGGAAAAATTGGATAATAATTCGCCAAAAAATGCGAAAATTTGTGAGCATTATAACGAAAAAAAACCTTTTTTCTATCAATCCACAAAGGAAATATTGTAAACTAGAGCATTAATTTTTAGTGTAGAGATGAATTATGTTAATCAATAAAGCTAAACGAGCAGAACAAAATTTAAAAAATTTGCCTTTTCTTCCTTTACAGGCAGAACAGGTTGAGTTTCTGTTTAGTCCGCTTGAATTCAAAGCACAAATTATAGAATTAATTCGCCAAGCTAAAAAACGCATTTACGTGACCGCACTTTATTGGCAAAAAGATGAAGCGGGACAAGAAATTCTCAATGAAATTTATCGCGTAAAACAAGATCATCCTGAATTGGATGTGAAAATTTTAGTAGATTGGCATCGCGGACAACGTAATTTACTCGGCGCAGAAAAATCTGCCACTAACGCTGATTGGTATTGTGAACAGCGCCAAACCTATCAACTTCCCGATGAACCGAATATGTTCTTCGGCGTGCCAATTAATACCCGCGAAGTCTTCGGTGTATTACATATTAAAGGTTTTGTGTTTGACGATACCGTGCTTTACAGCGGTGCAAGTATTAATAACGTGTATTTACAACAACAAGATAAATACCGTTACGACCGCTATCAAAAAATCCATAATGCTGCACTGGCAGACTCTATGGTTAATTTCATCAATGATTATTTATTGGATTTCAGTGCAGTACATCCATTAGATGTGGCTAACCGCCCTCGTACCAAAGAAATTCGTAGTGCAATAAAAGCTTATCGTAAAAACTTATCTGCCCATGCGGAATATCAGCTAGAAAGTGCGGTTGGTTTTTCCGATGTTTTAAGCATTTCACCGCTTTTTGGTTTAGGCGCATCGGGCAATGAATTAAACCAAGTTATCGAAGATTTATTCTTACAAGTGCAGGAAAAACTGGTGATTTGTACGCCTTATTTCAACTTCCCTCGCACACTAAGAAGTAAACTTGCCCGCTTATTAGAACAAGGAAAACGTGTCGAAATTATCGTGGGTGATAAAGTCGCGAACGATTTCTATATTCCACCAGAGCAACCATTTAAAATGGCTGGCGCATTGCCTTATTTATATGAAAGCAATCTTCGTCGTTTCTGCGAGAAATTTGATGCTTACATTAAAAATGGCCATTTAACAGTACGTTTATGGAAAGACGGCGATAATACTTATCACCTCAAAGGTGTTTGGGTAGATGACCAGTATATTCTTTTAACGGGGAACAACCTGAATCCTCGTGCATGGCGTTTAGATGCGGAAAATGGATTATTAATCCACGATCCTAAACAAGAGCTTCTGCCTCAAGTGGAACAAGAATTGTCGCACATCCGCCAACATACCAAAGTATTGCAAGATTATTCTGAACTAGAAGAATTGACGCAATATCCTGAACCAGTGCAAAAACTGTTGAAAAAATTTGCTCGGATTCAAGCAGACAAATTAGTCAAAATGATTTTATAAACGCAAAAAAGCCGACAAATGTCGGCTTCTTGCTTTCATCTTGCGCAAAAACATCAACTAACATTGCACAAGTGAAATAAGTTGTTATAATCGCCCGACTTTTAAATCTTATTGGAGAAATCAATGAACCCAATTTCTTATTGGCAACGCCTAAAAGTTGCATTTCAATATGTGATGCCACAAATCTATATGACACAAGCAGCAGGTTGGTTAGCTAAACAAAAATGGGGCGCAGTGACACATTTTGTGATTAAAGCGTTTGCAAAAAAATACAACATTGATATGAGCATTGCTGAAAAAGAAAAATTCAGTGATTACGCCAGTTTTAATGAATTCTTTATCCGTCCATTAAAGGAAAATGCACGACCAATTAACCAAAATCCAACCGCACTTTGTTGCCCTGCGGATGGCCGTGTAAGTGAATGTGGACACATTGAAGATGACTGCCTATTACAAGCAAAAGGTCACTTCTTCAGCTTAAATGATTTATTAGCGGAAGATAAAGATTTAACCGAGACCTTTAAAAATGGGGAATTCGTCACCACTTATTTATCACCACGTGATTATCACCGTGTACATATGCCATGTGATGGTACACTTCGCAAAATGATTTACGTGCCGGGTGATTTATTCTCCGTCAATCCGTTTTTAGCGAAACATGTGCCAAACCTCTTTGCACGTAATGAGCGTGTGATTTGTGTCTTTGATACCGAATTCGGCACCATGGTACAAATCTTAGTGGGTGCAACAATCACTGCGAGTATCGGTACCGTTTGGGCTGGTGTCATTAACCCACCACGTCATAACGAAGTAAAAGTCTGGACTTATGAAGGTGAAAGTGCGGTTAAATTAAGCAAAGGTCAAGAAATGGGTTGGTTCCAACTTGGTTCTACCGTAATTAATTTATTCCAAGCTGGTCAAGTACAAATTGCCGATCATTTAAGTGTTGATGAACCTGTTCGCATGGGTGAAATCTTGGCATTGAAAAAATAGTTTTACAACAAAGGAAAAAACATGACAGCTCAAATTTTTGAACAAGTAAAATTAGAAAGTATTTCTGAAAAAGGCAGCTACGGTATCGGTTTACAAATCGGTCAACAATTAGCAGATAGCCAAATGGATATTTCTGTTGAAGCAGTAGCAAAAGGCATTTTTGATGCGTTAAATCGTAATCAACCAGCATTAGAAATTAATGATTTAATGCATTCTGTTCAAGCGCTTCAACAACAAGCAGCTGAAGCACAACAAGCGCAATTTAAAGCGATTGAAGAAGAAGGTAAAAAATTCTTAGAAGAAAACGCGAAAAAAGCAGGCGTAAACGTGACTGATAGCGGTTTACAATACGAAATTTTAACCGAAGGTAACGGTAACAAACCAGCTGCAACTGATAAAGTACGTGTTCACTACACAGGTACATTACCAGATGGTACCGTATTCGACAGCTCTGTTGCTCGTGGCACACCGGCTGAATTCCCAGTAAATGGCGTAATTCGTGGTTGGGTTGAAGCATTACAAATGATGCCTGTTGGTTCTAAATGGAAACTCACTATTCCACACGAACTGGCTTACGGTGAACGTGGTGCGGGCGCATCTATCCCACCATTCTCAACCTTAGTGTTTGAAGTCGAATTACTCGACATCCTTTAAAACGAAAAAGTGCGGTTAATTTTAACCGCACTTTTTTATTCTTCTTCGTCTTCGCTATAACGATCATCATCGTCATAATCATAGGTTAAGATCGCATCCTCATCATAACCCTCTATATCAATCTGAACGCCATTTGAACCTGCATCAAAACCATTAAACCATGCGGTTCGTAGTTCTTCAGGTATTCGTCGGCCACAAAAGTTAATTCGTTTATTCAGTTGAGATTGGCTTTGTGCTTGGAAATCTTTCCCGACACGATAACCATCTAAATACCAGTCATCTTTATCATGACAAGCCGTCGTATTTAAACGCTTTACATGTTTGCTCACTGAAATGGGGCTACGATGTTTTACATAATAGCCTTGCGTACAAGCACTTAATAGCCCAACAGCTAAAACGGTCGCTATTAATCTCATGTTGTCTCCTTTTACTACTTAATGTCGGGCTATCACCCTTTTTATGGTTTTATAGACCGACAAAATAAAAGGAAGGTTCAGAAAATATGAGAGATCCGATTTCTATTGTAGGCTAGAGCACAATCATATCATCACGATGTAGCGCAACTGCACCATACTCATAACCAAGAATTTGCTCAATATCTTGAGATTTTTTCCCTTTGATTAATTCCAACGCATCGCTGTTATAACGAGGCATACCGAGTGCAATCACTTTGCCGGAGGTATTTTTAATTTTGACGACTTCACCGCGTGAGAAACGTCCTTCTACAGCCGTAATCCCCGCTGGTAGTAACGATTTATTCTGTACTAACATGGCATTTTCAGCACCCTGATCAATGGTCAGCACACCCGCTGATGGTGCTGCAAATAACCACTGTTTGCGGCTTTCTAGACGATCTGAATGATGCGCAATAAATTTAGTGCCAATTGGTTTATCATACGCCAAATCCACAATGACATCAGGTCGGCTACCTGGCGCAATAATGGTTTCAATACCTGAACGCGTTGCCACATCTGCCGCAATTATTTTTGTGCTCATCCCGCCAGTACCAAGGTTTGTACCGCTACCGCCTGCAATAGAACGAATATGGTCGGTAATTTGCTCAACCACAGGAATCAATTTCGCATCTGGATTTTTACGAGGATCGCTTTCGAACAAACCTTGTTGATCCGTTAACAAATAAAGTTGTTCCGCTTGCACTAAAATCGCAACTAGAGCCGATAAGTTATCGTTATCCCCTACTTTAATCTCAGCCGTTGCCACCGCATCATTCTCGTTAATCACTGGAATAATCTGATTGTCTAACAGAGCATGTAATGTATCGCGCGCATTTAAAAAACGTTCACGATCTTCAATATCGGCACGAGTTAATAAAATTTGTCCAATATGAATATCATAAATCGCAAATAATTTTTCCCAGGCTTGAATCAGTTGACTCTGCCCTACTGCAGCTAAAAGCTGCTTTGAGGCAATAGTTGGAGGAAGTTGAGGATGATTTAAATAATGTCGTCCAGCGGCAATCGCACCTGATGTCACAATCACGACACGAAAACCCGCTTGATGAAGCTGGGCAATCTGGCGAACAATATCGACCATGTGAGGCGCATTCAATTTTGGGGAACCATGTGTTAATGTGCTAGTACCAAATTTTACGACGATTGTTTTGCGATTTGCCGACATAGTTTGTCCTCAGTAAAAAAATAGAAAAGTGCGGTTAAATTAGCACTAAAATTAATAAAAATCACGAAAAAAACCATCTCAAATTCAGATTTTGTGAATAGCTATGATATAGTGCAAAAAAAGAAAAATAGGATAGAAAATATGACATTAAGTTTGATCGTTGCGACAACAAAAAATAACGTCATCGGAAAAGATAATCAAATGCCTTGGCACTTACCTGCCGATTTAGCCTGGTTTCGTAAAAATACTACGGGCAAACCGGTAATTATGGGACGTAAAACCTTTGAAAGCATTGGTCGTCCACTGCCGAAACGTACCAATATTGTCCTTTCACGTACACCTTACGAACATGAAGGTGTCATCTGGAAAGAGAATTTTGAAAGTGCGGTCGATTTTGTTAAAGAATTTGATGAAATTATGCTGATTGGCGGGGGGGAGTTATTTAAACAATATTTACCTAAAGCTGATAAATTGTATCTCACGCAAATTCAAGCTGACATTGACGGCGATACGTTCTTTCCTGAAATTAATTGGGCAGAATGGAACATCGAGTTTGAAGAATATCGTCAAGCGGATGCAGATAATCCCTATGATTGTCGTTTTTTAATTTTACAGCGTAAAGCATAAAACATATCAAAACCATCCTAAAAAAAAGTGCGGTCAAAACCCTAAAATGTTGACCGCACTTTTTTCCATCATAATCAAATCAACGATTCATCAAGCCATTTTTTCCTATAAATTCCCTATTTTTTGATCTGAGTCCCCTTTTGAAAACCGGCTTTGTAATATACTGGAATGAATTATTATCATTAGAGGAGAAATATTATGGGTATCTTCAGTGTACCACCGGATCTACCGGTTACTAAAAGCAAAGAGGAGATCGACAAAACTTATCGTTACTGGCGATTACATTTGATGATTACCAGTTATATCGGCTATGCCGTATTCTATTTTACTCGTAAAAGTTTTAACTTCGTTATGCCAGCCATGCTAACGGACTTAGGGCTACAAAAAGCCGATATCGGTATCATGGGTACTGCGTTTTATCTCACCTACGGTGTATCCAAGTTCTTATCAGGTGTCCTTGGTGACCGTTCTAACCCTCGTTACTTTATGGGGATTGGTTTAATGATGACGGGTATCGTCAACATTCTATTCGGCATGAGTTCATCTGTCTTTATGTTTATCACCCTTTGGATGATCAACGCCTTTTTCCAAGGTTGGGGTTGGCCTCCATGTTCAAAAATCCTGAATACTTGGTACTCACGTAATGAACGTGGTTTATGGTGGGCTATTTGGAATACCTCACATAACTTAGGTGGTGCACTCATTCCAATTTTATCTGGTGCCGTTGCCCTTTATTGGGGATGGCGTTACGGTATGATCGTGCCAGGGATTATTGCCTGTGTCATCGGTTTTGCCCTTTGTTTCTTATTACGCGATCGCCCAACATCTATGGGACTTCCAACAGTCGGTGAATGGCGTAATGATATTGCTGAAAAAGAACATGAAAGTGAAGGTTTAGGTTTATCTAACTGGGAAATTCTTAAAATTTATGTGTTTAAAAACAGCATTATCTGGGCATTAGCATTTTCTTGGTGTTTTATTTATATCATCCGTACCGGTATCAATGACTGGGGTAACTTATATTTAACAGAAACCCACGGTTATGACTTACTTAAAGCGAACTCTGCGGTCTCTTTCTTTGAAATCGGTGGATTCTTAGGCGCACTTTTTGCGGGATGGGGTTCTGATAAATTCTTCAACGGAAACCGTACCCAAATGAACATCATTTATGTGTTAGGTATTATTTCAACCTCCTTAGCATTATGGTTCATCCCAAGCGATAACTATTTTGTGATGTGTGGCTTATTCTTCCTGATGGGATTCTTTATCTTTGGTCCGCAATTCCTTATCGCAATGGCTGCGGCTGAAAACTCTCATAAACATGCTTCAGGTTCTTCTACCGGTTTCGTTAGTCTCTTCGCCTATATTGGTGCGGCAGCGGCAGGTGCCCCATTAGCGTGGATTATTCAATCTCTCCACTGGAATGGATTCTTTGGTAGCTTGTTTATTGTGTCTCTTGCTTGTGCATTATTACTCGTTTTCGTGTACTTCTTGCAACGTAAGAAAAACAAACTAAAAGCCTAATCTAAGCATATAAAAATCGGGCTAAAACAATGATTGCTTTAGCCCGATTTTTTTAAATAACCTTACAAAGATTATTCTAAGCGTTTAGCCATTTCTAACCAATCTGCTTTAAATTCACGACGCATATTGTTGATTGCATCAATAATATCGTGGTGAACTAATTTTTCATTTTGAATACCCACACAGTAGCCACCTTTACCTTGTAGCAATATATCTACCGCATATACGCCCATACGTGAGCCCAAAATACGGTCGAAGGCACAAGGTGAACCACCACGTTGAATATGGCCTAATACGGTTGCACGGGTTTCATGACCGACGCGAGCTTCAATCTCACGAGCAAGAGAATGTACGTCTGTGATTAATTCAGTAATCGCAATAATGGCATGGCGTTTTCCACGAATAATACTGCGTTCAATTTGGCGAATTAATTCTTCACGATTAAATTCCATTTCAGATGCCACAATGTATTCACAACCACCGGCAATACCTGCAGAAATGGTTAAGTCACTACAGTGACGACCCATGATTTCCACGATAGAAATACGTTGGTGAGAACTTGAAGTGTCACGTAAACGGTCAATGGCATCCACCGCTGTTTGTAACGCAGTTTCATAACCGATTGTGTAATCGGTGCCAGCCACATCGTTATCAATTGTGCCAGGGATACCTACGCAAGGGAAACCGTGTTCTTCAGTAAGCAATTTAGCCCCCATGTAAGAACCGTCACCACCAATAACAACTAAGGCATCAATACCATGTGAACGTAAAATTTCTGCACATTTTTCACGTACTGCTGGATCTTTAAATTCAGGGAAACGAGCCGAACCTAAGAATGTACCACCACGGTTAATGATATCGGACACACTATAACGGTTTAACTGTTTGATTTTATTGTTATATAGACCTTGATAACCGTCATAAATCCCAAATACTTCAAGCCCTTCTGCAAGAGCTGCACGAACAACGCCACGGATGGCGGCATTCATACCTGGTGCATCACCACCACTGGTTAATACAGCAATTTTTTTAATCATATTTACCTACTTTGAACTCTAAGAATAATTGGCGTCAAGATTACACCATCCATTATTTCTGCTCTAGAAAAATTTTTAAAATTTACTCGGAATTTGATCTAGTATAAGTTTTAGTGATGGAAAGCACTTTCACATTTCCAAGAAAGATCAGCTTTCTGTAATGTTTTACTTTCTTTCGCCACCAAATACTTTTGTAAATTTTTCACAATTTTTATTTTGTTTAAACGCTGAAACTTCTTACCTTGCTCCACTTTTTGGGAATATTGATATTGCACAAAACCACAATGTGGCACATTTTTGCCCTTAGCAATATCCACTTGCCAAGACGGATTTTGTTCTGTCGGAGCATAAATGACATAACCATTTAACTCAGTAGCGGGCTTTTTCGGATTCGTTGAATTCGCAAGAATTTTGAAATCTGTCACGCCTAAATTACGGTATACCTTCTCACGCAATGCCACTCGTTGCTCAATAGAACGGGATAAATCACGATCAAGCAACACTTCAATTTGAGATTGCCAATTTTCCAAGGTATCAGGCTCTGCAAGATAAACATAACGCACAATCGTATCCAAATCTTGGCTTGCAGTAAGTTTATAAGTTTTGCCGTTGTACTCAATTTTTTCAGGAGTTTGAAGCTGACTCACTTTTGCCGCACAACCTGAGATTAAAAGTGCGGTCAATATAACCAGGATTTTATTCATTGATATCTCGCTTAAATACAAATTCTTTTTCAGTTGAGGATGTCGCATCAAACCAATAACCACCAAGGTCAAACTCTTTCAGTTGTTCAACACGTTCCAAACGATTTTGAATGATAAAACGACACATTAAACCACGGGCTTTTTTCGCATAAAAGCTGACCACTTTGTATTTACCATTCTTATTATCTAAGAAAACAGGCTTCACAATCTGTGCCTCTAATTGGTTTTCTTTCACTGATTTATAGTATTCATCAGAAGCTAAATTGATCAAAATACGATCACCTTGCTCATCAAGCGCTTGTTGCACAGATTGAGTGATGATGTTACCCCAAAAAGCATAAAGATCTTTCCCTTTTGGATTCGCTAACTTCGTGCCCATTTCCAAGCGGTAAGGCTGCATTAAATCAAGGGGTTTCAATAAGCCATATAAGCCGGAAAGCATACGTAAATGGCGTTGTGCGAATTGCACATCTTCATCAGATAAACTATCGGCATCTAAACCGGTGTAAACATCACCTTTAAATGCCCAAATAGCTGCACGTGAATTTTTTTCGTTGTGAGATTTTGTCCATTCCGCAAAGCGAGCGGCATTTAAGCCCGCTAGTTTATCGCTGATAGACATTAAGGAAGAAAGATCTTGGGGAGATAATTGACGACAGATTTCAATCAGTTGCTCACTATAATCCGTCAAGTGCGGTTGAGAAACAGGAAGATTTCTGACCGCACTTTCAAAATCTAAGGTTTTTGCCGGGGAAATAATGGCTAACATAGGTTCTCCTTTCTAAAACTGAACCGTATCTTAGCACAGGATAGCCTCCTTACTCTACCCCGTTTACGCTATCCGCTTATAGAGTCCATTCTCATTGACGATTAAATCTTGTAACTCCAAATCTAACAACTGCACTAAAAGCAAATCCACCGGCAAATTCAATGCAACCGATAAATCATCAAGGCTTATGGGTGTATAACTGATATGTTGATAAAGTTCAGGATGACTTGGTTCCACGGCTAGTGTTTTTGCTGTGAGTGGTTGAGCTATCGGCTTATTAATTTGCGTATTATGTACTGGAGGCTGAAAAACAACGCTGTGATTGAGGCTATCTAAAATATCTTTGACATTTTCCACCAACATCGCCCCTTGCTTAATCAGTTTATGGCAGCCTTGACTGTATTCACTTTGAATATTCCCTGGTAAGGCAAAAATATCGCGATTTTGTTCTAAAGCATAACGCGCTGTAATCAATGAACCGCTTTTCTCTGTGGCTTCAATGACTAATGTTCCTAATGAAAGCCCGCTAATAATGCGATTACGACGAGGAAAATTTTCAGCAATCGGTGCTTGCGTAGGGATAAATTCAGAAACTAATGCCCCGTTATTTTCGATAATTTGCTCGGCTAATCGGCGATGTTTAGCGGGGTAAATGTGATCTAATCCGCTGCCCAATACGGCAATGGTCTGCCCTTGAATATCCACCACCGCCTGATGGCTAAATCCATCGATACCTACAGCCAACCCACTCGTCACCGTTAATCCTGCGAGAGAAAGCTCTGTCGCAAAATATTTTGCCCAATATTCCCCATAAGCGGAACAATAACGGCTTCCAACCATGGCGATTTGCTGAGCAGAAAGTGCGGTCAAATTGCCTTTCACAAATAATAAGGGTGGAAAGCCACTAATTTGTTTAAGTAAAAAAGGATAGTCATCTGAAAAACAGTGGATTAAATGATGGCCTTCTTTTTCTGCCCAGCTCAAAGCAGGTTCAATAAATTTCATTTCCGGCTGAAACCAACGACGAATCTGCAACGCATCCCAGCCCATTTGTTTAAATGCCACTTCATCATAATTTAACAAGTCTTCTATATTCACATGGGCCAAAATTTGTTGAATCCGCACACTGCCCAATTTGGGCACTTGAGCCAATCGCAACAAAATCGACGTAAAATCGCTCATAATTCTCTCCTTTAAAAAGAAAATTATGGCGAGATTTGTCTCAAAAAATGAAAAGTTTGTCTTAATTCTGCGATTCAGATCGCAAAAAGAGAAAAAATTTTAGAAAAAATCGGCATACCAGAAACGAGGAATAAAACAGGACAAAAACAGCTTCTTAAAAGCCATTTTTAGAGATTAATTCTGATAAAAAACTTATATTGAGAGAAATACACTTTTAAGATTATGTTGAGATATTCATTTTAGATATAAATCACTGATAAATGATTTGACAGCAACATTTTTATCCGTAATATGGACAGCGTTTTACAGAATTTTTTACAGGATTATCTTTTTATGTACCAAGCTGTTTCTTTATCTCTCAACCTCCTGCTCTCACATTCTTTGTGCGGCTAAGTTGTGGATAAAAAACACCTTTATGTAAAAAATCTATTATCAACCCGCACTTTTAAGATTGCGGGTTTTTTCGTTTTAAAATCACGGTAAAAATGACCGCACTTTGAGTGATAAAAGAAGGAAAATACTATGACAGATCGCGTTATTATTTTTGATACCACCTTGCGTGATGGCGAACAAGCGTTAAAAGCAAGCTTAACCGTTAAAGAGAAATTACAGATTGCTTTAGCCCTTGAACGTCTCGGCGTGGATGTGATGGAAGTCGGTTTCCCGGTTTCTTCTCAAGGCGATTTTGAATCTGTTCAAACCATTGCACGCCATATCAAAAATAGTCGTGTTGCGGCACTTTCCCGTGCGGTAATTAAAGATATTGATGCGGCAGCTGAAGCCTTAAAAGTGGCAGAAGCGTTTCGTATCCATACATTTATTGCAGTTTCAGCATTACACGTTGAAGCCAAGTTAAAACGTACTTTTGACGATGTCGTTGAAATGGCGGTGGCAGCAGTAAAACATGCACGTAATTATACTGACGATGTAGAATTTTCTTGCGAAGATGCGGGCCGTACCGGTATCGACAATATTTGTCGTATTGTTGAAGCCGCAATCAATGCGGGTGCAACAACTGTAAATATTCCTGACACTGTTGGTTTCTGCTTACCTAACCAATTCGGCAATATCATTGCTGAAGTACGTAACCGCGTACCAAATATCGATAAAGCTGTAATTTCCGTACATTGCCACAATGACTTGGGTATGGCAACGGCTAACTCCTTAACCGCTGTACAAAATGGTGCACGTCAAATTGAATGTACTATCAACGGCATTGGTGAACGCGCAGGCAATACCTCTCTTGAAGAAGTGGTGATGGCAATGAAAGTTCGTCAAGAATTCATGGGCGTGGATACACGTATCAACACACAAGAAATCCACCGTGTTAGCCAAATGGTGAGCCAACTTTGTAATATGCCAATCCAACCGAATAAAGCGATTGTCGGTTCAAATGCTTTCGCACATTCATCCGGTATTCACCAAGATGGTATGTTAAAAAACCAAAATACCTACGAAATCATGTCACCAGAAACTATCGGCTTGAAGAAAGAGAAATTAAACTTAACCGCACGTTCTGGTCGCGCAGCTGTGAAAGGCCACATGGCGGATATGGGTTACACCGAACAAGATTACGATTTAGACAAATTGTATGAAGCCTTCTTAAAATTGGCGGATAAAAAAGGCCAAGTGTTCGATTATGACTTGGAAGCCTTAGCCTTTATTGATATGCAACAAGGTGATGAAGATCGTTTAGTGTTAGATAAACTTTCTGCACACTCCACTAAAGAATATCCAGCAACTGCTTTTGTTCAAGTAGAATTGGATGGTAAAAAATTAAGTACCTCTTCTATCGGTGGTAATGGTCCGGTTGATGCTGTCTACAATGCAATCTTGAATTTAACCGGCTTAGATATCAAAATGTCCCACTATAACTTAACTGCAAAAGGCGAAGGTGCTGAAGCCTTAGGTCAGGTGGATATCGTGGTTGAACACGAAGGCCGTAAATTCCACGGTGTTGGTTTAGCAACAGACATCGTTGAATCTTCCGCACTTGCTTTAGTTCATGCAATTAATGCCATTTATCGTGCACATAAAGTCGCCGATATTAAAAGCCACAAACATCATTAATCCAATCCCCCTCTTTAGCAAAGAGGGGTTAGGGGAGATTTGGCAGAAGTAACATCAACCTCTGCAGTGAATTTTATATCGTAAAAATCTCCCCCCAGCCCCTCTTTACAAAAGAGGGGAGAAAATTAACCGCACTTTGGTGTGACTGAAATAGGAAAAACAATATGCAATCATACAACATCGCTGTTCTACCGGGAGACGGTATTGGTCCGGAAGTCATGGCTGAAGCCATTAAAGTATTAAACAAAGTCCAAGAAAAATTCGGTTTTAAACTTAACTTCAATGAATTTTATGTAGGTGGTGCCGCAATTGATAATTGTGGTTGCCCATTACCAACAGAAACCTTAAAAGGTTGTGATGAGGCTGATGCGATTTTGTTTGGTTCTGTAGGTGGCCCTAAATGGACAAATTTACCTCCGGATCAACAACCAGAACGCGGTGCATTATTACCATTGCGTAAACATTTCAAATTATTCTGCAATCTTCGTCCTGCTACCCTTTATAAAGGTTTAGAAAAATTCTGTCCATTACGTGCAGATATTGCAGCGAAAGGATTTGATATGGTGGTTGTGCGTGAATTAACAGGCGGGATTTATTTCGGTCAGCCTAAAGGGCGTGAAGGCGAAGGTGCACAAACCAAAGCATTCGATACCGAAGTTTATTACAAATATGAAATCGAACGCATTGCGCGTGCGGCTTTTGATGCGGCAATGAAACGTCGTAAACACGTGACTTCTGTGGATAAAGCTAACGTACTACAAGCATCAATCTTATGGCGTGAAACTGTGACAGAAGTGGCAAAAGACTACCCTGAAGTCACCTTAGATCACATTTATATCGACAACGCGACCATGCAATTAATCAAAGCACCTGAGTCTTTCGATGTGCTCCTCTGCTCTAACATTTTCGGTGATATTATATCTGATGAAGCGGCGATGATCACAGGTTCTATGGGCATGTTGCCATCTGCTAGCTTAAACGAAGAAGGTTTTGGTTTATATGAACCGGCTGGCGGTTCTGCACCAGATATCGCAGGCAAAGGCATTGCCAACCCAATCGCACAAATTCTTTCTGCCGCAATGATGTTGCGTTACAGCTTCAACTTAAATGATGCGGCTGATGCAATTGAAAATGCCGTACAAAAAGTCTTAGCAAATGGTCACCGTACCGGTGATTTAGCCGATGATTCTGCACCTGTTTCAACGGCGGAAATGGGTACGTTGATCGCTAACGCAATCTAATAGAAACAATTAAAGTGCGGTTTAAAAACACCCTAAAATTTGACCGCACTTGCTACTCTAACGAATTGAGAAAAATTATGGCAAAAACTCTTTACGAAAAATTATTCGATGCCCATGTGGTGTACGAAGCTGAAGGCGAAACGCCGATTTTGTATATTAACCGTCATTTAATCCATGAAGTGACCAGTCCACAAGCCTTTGACGGTTTACGTGTTGCAGGTCGTCAAGTACGCCAAGTGAGCAAAACTTTCGGTACCATGGATCACAGTATTTCTACTCAAGTACGCGATGTGAACAAACTTGAAGGCCAAGCAAAAATTCAAGTATTAGAGCTTGCAAAAAACACAAAAGCGACCGGTATTCAATTATTCGACATGACCACCAAAGAACAAGGTATTGTCCATGTGATGGGGCCTGAGCAAGGCTTAACTTTACCAGGCATGACTATCGTTTGTGGTGACTCCCATACCGCCACTCATGGTGCGTTCGGTGCTTTAGCATTTGGTATTGGTACATCCGAGGTAGAACATGTATTAGCCACCCAAACCTTAAAACAAGCTCGCGCAAAAAATATGAAAATTGAAGTGCGCGGCAAAGTAGCACCAGGCATTACCGCAAAAGACATTATTCTTGCCATTATCGGTAAAACTACCATGGCAGGCGGTACAGGCCATGTGGTGGAGTTCTGCGGTGAAGCGATTCGTGACCTTTCTATGGAAGGCCGTATGACTGTTTGTAATATGGCAATCGAAATGGGTGCGAAAGCCGGCTTAATCGCACCAGATGAAACCACTTTCGAATACTTAAAAGGTCGTCCACATGCACCAAAAGGTAAAGATTGGGATGATGCCGTTGCTTATTGGAAAACCTTAAAATCCGATGACGATGCGAAATTTGACACAGTCATCACGTTAGAAGCCAAAGACATTGCACCACAGGTAACTTGGGGTACAAATCCAGGCCAAGTAATTGGTATCGATCAGCCAGTGCCAAATCCAGCAGAAATGACCGATCCGGTGACTCGTGCCTCGGCTGAAAAAGCATTGAATTATATCGGTTTAGAACCGAATACCGATTTAAAAGACATTCCGGTGGATCAAGTGTTTATTGGCTCTTGCACCAATGCTCGTATCGAAGATTTACGTGCCGCAGCGGCTGTCATGAAAGGTCGTAAAAAAGCCGACAATGTAAAACGTATTTTAGTGGTACCAGGCTCTGGTTTAGTGAAAGAACAAGCAGAAAAAGAAGGCTTGGATAAAATCTTTATCGAAGCGGGCGCTGAATGGCGTAACCCAGGTTGCTCAATGTGCTTAGGGATGAACGATGACCGCTTAGGCGAATGGGAACGCTGTGCTTCTACATCAAACCGTAACTTTGAAGGTCGCCAAGGCCGTAATGGTCGTACTCACTTGGTGAGTCCTGCGATGGCTGCGGCAGCGGGAATGTTCGGTAAATTCGTTGATATTCGTGACGTCACATTAAACTAAGGAGCAGAAAATGGCAGGATTTAAACAACTTTCAGGCTTAGTAGTGCCATTGGATGCGGCAAACGTGGACACGGATGCAATTATTCCAAAACAATTTTTACAAGCCATTACCCGCGTAGGTTTCGGCAAACACTTATTCCATGAATGGCGTTATTTGGATGTAGAAGGTACCAAGCCAAATCCAGATTTCGTATTAAATTATCCACAATATCAAGGCGCGACCATTTTATTAGCGCGTAAAAATCTTGGTTGTGGTTCTTCACGTGAACACGCACCTTGGGCATTAGCCGATTACGGTTTCAAAGTGATGATCGCACCAAGCTTTGCGGATATTTTCTATAACAATAGTTTAAACAACCACATGTTACCGATTCGTTTAAGCGAAGAAGAAGTGGAAGAAATCTTCCAATGGGTGTGGGCAAATGAGGGCAAACAAATCCATGTGGATTTGGAAGCGATGACTGTCACTGTAGGTGACAAAGTCTATCACTTTGAACTGGATGAATTCCGCCGTCATTGTTTGTTAAACGGCTTGGATAACATCGGTTTGACGTTACAACACGAAGATGCCATCAGTGAATACGAAAAAAATATTCCGGCATTTTTACGTTAATCTGTTTTTTTACTCGGACAGCAAATATTGCTAACCATTCGGCGGACAATTTGTCCGCCTTTCTTTTCTTTAAATTAATTATCTCGTTAATATTTAACCTTTCCTAAAAATTCTTTTTTGACAGGTTTCAAATCAGGAAGGGTAAATGTTTCACGATACTTAAGTGTTGGGAAAGTACGAGCATCATCATCAGCAAGTAACATATGCTCTATAATCATTTTATTTCCCTCTTGTTTATATCTATTTATATCTCCTACATGTTGATTGCTATCCTCTACTTTAGCTGGATATAAATCACTTCTATAAGTTAAAAGATGAACTAATTCAAATGCTGGCCCTGCATTCCCCGTGCCGCATGTAACATCCTTAACCATGAAAATAAAAGCATGATAACCGTTATTATCTATTTCAGGTACATACATTACTCGTTTGGCTTTTTCTTTATTAGGTAATTTTTCATAATCAGTTTCCCAAAGACAATATTTTGCTTTCATATAACGAGCGGCAGTATTAAATGCTTGTATTTTTCTTTTTTCAATAATCTGTATTTCAGTATCATTATCTTTTATTTTAGGTTCAGCTTCTGAGCTAGGTAACATTTTTACATTTGTATCAGAATTTGATACATCTATGAAATCACTTGCCATCACATCACTTAAAGAAATAAAAATTAAAAAAAACGAAATAAAAATTTTTCTACACATAATGACCTCAATAATAAATGGTTATATTCTTTTTAAGAAAATCTGTTATCAATACTATAGTAAATTTTTATTTATTTTCAAGGATAAAGCATTTAGTGTATTGGATTTGACACTTATTCATCTACCCCCTATCATTTCTCTACTATCCTTAGCTTTACGGAATTTTAATTATGCTGAACAAAAACTCTCAACTCAAACAAGCCCTTGAGAAACGCATCCTTATTTTAGATGGTGCGATGGGGACGATGATCCAAAAATACAAACTCACCGAGGCTGATTTTAGAGGCGAGCGTTTTAAAGAAAGTGCGGTTGATTTACGTGGCAATAATGACTTGCTCACCTTAACCCAACCGCTGTTAATTTCTGCGATTCATGAGAAATATTTACAAGCCGGCGCCGATATTATTGAAACCAATACCTTTAGCTCTACCACCATTGCGCAAGCGGATTATGATTTACAGTCTATTGCCTACGAATTGAATTTTGCAGGGGCAAAATTAGCGCGTTTAGCCGCAGATAAATACAGCACACCAGAAAAACCTCGCTTTGTGGCAGGTGTGTTAGGGCCCACCAACCGTACAGCCTCTATTTCTCCTGATGTAAATGACCCAGGTTTCCGTAACATTACCTTTATGGAACTGGTCGATGCTTATGCTGAAGCCACTAAAGGCTTAATTGAAGGTGGTGCGGATTTAATCATGATCGAAACTATTTTCGACACATTAAACGCAAAAGCCGCTATTTTCGCCATTGAAACGGTATTTGAAGAATTAGGTGTGGAATTGCCGATTATGATTTCAGGCACCATTACCGATGCTTCCGGTCGTACGCTTTCAGGGCAAACCACTGAAGCATTCTACAACTCACTTCGCCACGCTAAGCCACTGACATTCGGCCTAAACTGTGCGCTCGGCCCGAAAGAACTTCGCCAATATGTTGAACAACTGTCTAAAATCAGCGAAACCTATGTATCCGTTCACCCAAATGCAGGCTTGCCAAATGCCTTTGGTGGCTACGATTTAGGGGCTGAAGAGATGGCTGCACATCTTAAAGAATGGGCTGAAAGTGGCTTTGTGAACATTGTCGGGGGTTGTTGTGGTACGACGCCAGAACATATCAAAGCATTTGCGGATGCAATGCAAGGTATTGCGCCGCGTAAATTGCCTGAAATTAAAACTGCGATGCGTTTATCTGGCTTAGAGCCACTCAATATTGATGATGAAAGCCTATTCGTAAACGTGGGCGAACGTAATAACGTGACAGGTTCGGCGAAATTCAAACGCTTGATTAAAGAAGACAAATTTGCCGAAGCCATTGAAATTGCCATCGACCAAGTGGAAAACGGTGCGCAAGTGATCGACGTGAACATGGACGAAGCCTTGCTCGACGGCAAAAAATGCATGACCCGCTTCCTCAACATTATGGCAACCGAACCAGATGCAGCCAAAGTGCCAGTGATGATTGACTCGTCTAAATGGGAAGTGATTGAGGCAGGCTTGCAATCAGTACAAGGTAAACCAATCGTTAACTCTATTTCCTTAAAAGAAGGCGAGGAAAAATTTATCCATCAGGCTAAATTGGTGCGTAAATACGGAGCGGCCGTTGTGGTGATGGCATTTGATGAAGTAGGGCAAGCCGATACCGAAGATCGCAAAGTTGAAATTTGTAGCCGTGCTTATGACATTTTAGTGAACCAAGTCGGCTTCCCACCAGAAGACATTATTTTCGACCCGAATATTTTTGCGATCGGTACGGGGATTGAAGAACACAACAACTACGGCGTAGATTTCATCAACGCTACAGGCCGTATTAAACGAGCGCTACCGCATGCGAAAATCTCGGGTGGGGTATCGAATGTCTCTTTCTCATTCCGTGGTAACAATGTGATGCGTGAAGCCATTCACGCCGTCTTCCTCTATCACGCCATCAAACAAGGTATGGATATGGGGATTGTGAATGCAGGACAACTTGCGATTTATGACGATCTCGATCCTGAATTACGTGAAATTGTGGAAGATGCGGTATTAAACCGAAGCCCAGACGCAACCGAAAAATTACTCGATATTGCGGAAAAATATCGCAATCAAGGCAACGATGAAAGTGCGGTCGATTCTGTGGCTGAATGGCGTACTTGGCCAGTGGAAGAACGTTTAAAACATGCGCTTGTGAAAGGGATTACCACTTACATTGTGGAAGATACTGAAGAAGCTCGCCAAACATTGCCAAGTCCATTAGATGTAATTGAAGGCCCGTTAATGGCTGGCATGGACGTAGTCGGCGATTTATTCGGTGACGGTAAAATGTTCCTGCCACAAGTGGTGAAATCTGCACGCGTGATGAAACAATCTGTGGCGTATTTAGAGCCGTTTATCAATGCCACCAAACAAAAAGGTTCAAGCAACGGTAAAGTAGTGATTGCCACCGTGAAAGGCGACGTGCACGATATTGGTAAAAACATCGTAAGCGTGGTGATGCAATGTAATAACTTTGAAGTAATTGACTTGGGCGTGATGGTGCCTGCTGACAAAATCATTCAAACCGCCATTGATGAAAAAGCGGACATCATCGCGTTAAGTGGTTTGATTACCCCTTCTCTAGATGAGATGGAATACTTCTTAGGTGAAATGACTCGCTTGGGCCTAAATCTGCCTGTGATGATTGGCGGTGCAACCACCTCTAAAGAACATACGGCAATTAAACTTTATCCAAAATATAAAGAACACGGCGTATTCTATACCTCAAATGCATCACGCGCGGTAACGGTGTGTGCCACATTAATGAACCCTGAAAGCCGTGCGGCATTGTGGGAACAATTCAAGAAAGATTACGAGAAAATTCAGCAATCTTTCTCTAACCGAAAACCTCTGCGTAAACAACTGAGCATTGAAGAAGCACGCGCAAACCGCTTTGATGGCTTTAGTGGTGAATGGGCAGATTACGTGCCGCCTAAACCAAGCCAAACCGGTATTGTGGAATTTAAAAACGTACCGATTGCCACATTACGTAAATTTATCGACTGGTCACCATTCTTCCGCATTTGGGGCTTAATGGGCGGCTACCCTGATGCCTTTGATTATCCGGAAGGCGGCGAAGAAGCACGCAAAGTGTGGAACGATGCGCAAGTGCTATTAGATGAATTAGAACAAAACCATAAACTCAACCCAAGCGGTATTTTAGGCATTTTCCCTGCAGAACGTGTAGGCGATGATGTGGTGCTTTTCGCTGATGAAGAACGCACAAAACCTATTGGCACCGCTTACGGCCTACGCCAACAAACGGAACGTGGCAAAAACAGCAAAAGCCCGTTTAACTTTGCCTTAAGCGACTTTATTGCCGATCGCGAAAGCGGCAAAAAAGACTGGATGGGGATGTTCGCCGTCTGTGCGGGTATTGAAGAAATGGAATTAGTGGAAGGCTATAAAGCGGCAGGCGATGACTATAATGCTATCTTGCTACAAGCTGTGGGCGACCGCTTAGCCGAAGCTATGGCTGAATACCTGCACTTTGAGCTTCGTACCCGCATTTGGGGCTACACGCAAGAAGAATTCGACAACCAAGGCTTAATCAATGAAAACTATGTTGGCATCCGTCCTGCACCAGGTTATCCAAGCTGCCCGGAACATACCGAAAAAGCCTTGATTTGGGATTTATTAGAAGTCGAACAACGCATTGGCATGAAACTCACCGAAAGCTACGCCATGTGGCCGGCAGCTTCCGTCTGCGGTTGGTACTTCACCCACCCTGCAAGTAACTATTTCACCTTAGGTCGCATCGATGAAGACCAAGCTCAAGATTATGCCAAACGTAAAGGTTGGGATGAGAGAGAGATGATGAAATGGTTGGGTGTGGCGATGAAGTAAAAAACAGCATAAAATATAAAAAAGCTTTTTTAACAGTAAGAATATATAATGAAAAAAACTATTGTCATATTAGCTAAATCCATAAAACATCAACATTTTTGTATAGCAGGAAAAGATTTAGAAACTAGACAATGGATTAGGCCTGTTTCTAATAAAGATGGCGGCATAATTACTAGGGAGCAATCTAAATTAACATTTCAGGGAGCTAGATATTCGTGGGATAGTAAGATTCTTCATAATGTTGAAATTTATTTCTTATCTCATAGTCCTCTGTATTTTCAACCTGAAAATTACGTAATTTCAGAAATACCTTGGCAACAACGTTATAAATCTTCCCCTGATATTCTTTTTTCTCTGTTGGATAATCCTAAAGATTTATGGGGGAATAACTCATGTAAAATAAATAGAAATGATATTAGAAACCCTATAGAGGCATCTCTTTACCTAATTTATGTTAATAATTTATTTTTATATTGGAATGAATTTGGTAAACGAAAAGTCTGCTTTACATATAACAATGTAAGACATGAAAATTTTTCTTGCACAGATCCAAATTTTGATGAATTAATTAGAAAAAACAATCAATTTAGCCAAGCTATTTTATGTCTAAGCCTAGGTGAATTATTCGTTCAAGACAACTGTCATTATAAAATTGTTGCAACTATTTTTATTTAAATTAGGAAATAATTAATGATTAAAATAAATACCATTGGATTTACACAAAAATCAGCTGAAAGTTTCTTTACATTATTGAGAAACTCAAAGACAAATTTGCTAATTGATGTTCGCATAAATAATGTTTCTCAATTAGCTGGTTTTGCTAAAAAAAATGACCTTAAGTTTTTTTTAAAAGAATTATGTAATGCTGACTACCAACATATTCCAGAATTAGCACCTACAGATAATTTATTAAAATCATACAAAAAAGGAGATATAAGTTGGGAAAAATACGAAGCTGAATTTCTAAATTTAATGGCTAAAAGAAATATAGAAAAATTAGTTAATGCTAATTTATTGGAAAACTCATGTCTGCTTTGCAGTGAGCATAAGCCACATTTTTGTCATAGACGATTAATAGTGGAGTATTTGAACAATAATTCAGATTTAAAATTAGAAGTTAAACATTTATATTAATATGATAGATAAAAATATATTGATTTTATATCCACCAGAGTTTAAAGCGATTTCCAAGTTTGAGAGAAAGATTAATATTATATTATCTAAAATCAAAAACTTTAAAATCATCTCTGTTAATGATTACAATGGCTTTATAACTAATCATTTTGGAACTTATGAAAAAATAGATTTAAAAGAGGTTAAAAACTCAAATATTACACATGCCATTATATTTTCAGATGGCAGTTATTTTTCAGAGGAGATTTTATGGACTAAAGAAAAAAATATTCCATTACGTGTAATACATATTGATATAACTAGAGTAATTAATATTGATAAAGAAGATCCTTCTGTTTATGGTGATAAATATGTTTACATTGGAAGAAATCCAAATAGACTTCCAAATACTCCCAATTGGAGTAACCCTTATTCAATGTATGATTTTCAAATAGGAGAAGAGTCTCTTTCAAGAGAAGATGTTATTCACCTATTTGCCTATGGATTTGAACGAGAAAACCTACCAACTAACCTTACTAAAACTGACGTTTTACAATTGCGAGGAAAGGTTTTAGGTTGTCATTGTAAACCTCTTGCCTGCCATGGTGATATTTTAGCTGATTATATTAATAGTTTGGACGATGGAAAATAATTATATTGTAGTGACTCTTTACCAAGAGATATTAAGAAAATTTATAAATGAGGATTAGTATGTTAAGACATCAAAATGAATATGAGAGTTTTATAAGATTAGAATATTTATATAGAGGTTTTTTAGAAGCTTTTGAAGAAGAAATTGGTGATATAAATAAGGATGAAATTCTAAATACTCCTATACATTATTACTATAATTTTCACGATAAGGAATCTTTTGTCAGAGTTTCTCGCATTTATGATAAAAAAAATCCTACTAGGAATGATACAAGATTGATTTTTAAAGTATATTTTAATATTCAAGGTATGCGTCGCATGGTGAGACGTACAGGAGTAAAATATAGATTTGGAAATGAGATTGATACTAGTTTTTATTTTGATGAAAAACCACCTGAAATCATGGAGAAATTTAAATGGATACAAGAACATAACAAGCCAGAATATAAGAAAAAATTAGTAAATGGAATTAAAAAAATCTCTGCTTTCTCTTCTATAAAAATTATGGTTAGTGGCGGTGCTCGATATTATTGTTATAAAGATCGGAGTTGGACTGTTGAGTTATTATCCCATAGCATGAAAATAGATCTAGACAACACTAATGTTGGTAGAGACGTGTATCAATTTTTTAAAAGAACATTACTTTCAATTAGTCTAATATCACAGTAGTTTTTAGAAAAATATAACATCTATCGTATTAGCTATGCGAGAAAAAATAGCAATCTAAAATTTTCTATTAAGAATCCTCTTGATGGTGAAACTTTCTCGCATGTGACTATCAGCTAAAAGTGCGGTTAAAAACCAACGAATTTTGGATATTGGTTCTGCTGGCTATTATAAGTAGTAATTCACAATTTTTACTAAATAGAAGCGCGTGAATGCTGACGCTATATTTCTTTATTAGCACAATCTGTTGGTGAACGTTTCCTGTGGTGACTCTGTTGAATAAAAAGCATCTCAAAAACTCACCGCACTTTCACTTCCAAACTGTGCATAACTAATCCCATCCCTTGCACAATCCCCAATTTCCGCTATCATACTCCCTTTCTCATTCACTCTACTCTCGGAACTTTATCAATGAATAAATTCAAAATAGTATTACTCACGGCGGCATTCGTAGGTTTGTTCGCTTGTACTACAACACAACAACCAAAGAAAAGCGTTAAAACACGATACCTTAAAAATAACATTAGCCAAGCGGAATTAAACAATCCGAAAGATTACAAGCGTTATTACTATTCTTGCCGTAATTCAGAAACGGGCTCGAATTCTTATTTAACCACTTACTTCCCGCTTTCAAGAGAAAGCCGCATGAAAGATAACTTTGGTATTTATTTCCAATTAGACGGTGGAAAAGCCGTGCCGTTTGATCATGTGGAAAATCGTACCTTAAATGCACGAGGAAATCGCTTTGAAGTGATTTATCGCTCTTATGAGCCGATTGATGGCAGTTATGTTGATTTAATCGCTCGTGAAAATAATTCTGTGTACTACAAGAATAACCAAGGCATGAGAAGCACTTGGTTAAACTGTCGAGAAGGTTAATTCTCACTGAAAGTGCGGTTATTTTTAGACGTATTTTTCCAAACAAAAAAGCACGAGCTTAAACTCGTGCTTTTTCTTTTTTATCTCAATTAGGCTTTTGCTTGTGCGCGTTTCACGAAAATGACTGAAAGCGTGAATGCCACCACAAATGAAATCACCATACCGATGCTGTACATCGCAAGGCTATCAGGTTTGATAGATGGAATACCTAAGAAACCTGCTGCGCCTAATGCAATGGCTTTTACATTGAAGAATGCGATAAAGGCACTTGCTAAGCCTGAACCAATCATCGCGGCAAAGAAAGCCTGACGATAACGTAAGTTCACCCCGAACATTGCCGGTTCAGTAATCCCTAATAGTGCAGAAATACCAGATGGTACTGCTAAACCGCGTACTTTTGGATCTTTTAATGCCACTGCCACACCTAAACAAGCTGCACCTTGTGCGATGTTTGACATTGCGGCGATTGGGAAAATAAAGGTACCGCCAGTATTTGCCATTTCAGCTAATAATTGTGTTTCAACCGCAATAAAGGTTTGGTGCATACCCGTGATAACAATTGGTGCATAGAATGCCCCGAAGATCGCGCCACCAACGAAACCTAAAGTGTCATATAACCAAGTTAAACCTGATGCAATTAATGAACCCGCCTCACGACCGATTGGACCGATTACGGTAAACGCTAAGAAGCCCGCAATAAAGAGCGAGAATAATGGGGTAATAAGGTTATCTAAGTAAGAAGGCACAAACTTACGGAAGGTTTTTTCTAAGGTTGCTAATACCCAAGCAGACACTAATGTTGGGATAACGGTGCCTTGATAGCCGACTTTTTCAATTTCAAGACCGAATACATTCCAGTATTGGATTTTGCCTTGAGCAAGGGTTAATGCGTAGTTCCAACCATCTGCTAATGCAGGGTGAACTAATAACATCCCAAGCGCTGCCCCTAAGAATGGGTTACCGCCGAATTTACGGGTTGCTGAAAAACCAAGTAATACAGGTAAGAACACAAACGGTGCGTTCGCAATGGTATTAATGAAGTCCACCAAATCCGCAAGCCCCGGGTGCATATCAATCACGCTTAATTCATCAACGAAGAAACCTTTCGCTGTAAGCATTGAGTGAATACCCATTAACAAACCGCCTGCTACGATTGCCGGAATGATTGGCACGAAAATATCCGCCAAACCTTTCACCAAACGTTGCAATAAGTTTTGGTTACCTGACGCTGCTTCTGCCACTTCGGCTTTGCTCACATCGCCGATACCAAGCAATTTAGTGAGTTCAGCATGGACTTTATTCACTGTGCCTGAACCAAAGATAATTTGATATTGACCGGCGACAGCAAACTGCCCTTTCACGCCTTCAATGTTATCAATACCTTCTTTGTCCACTTTGCTTTCATCGTTTAGCACAATACGTAAACGCGTTGCACAATGTGCTGCTGTGGCGATGTTTTCTTTGCCGCCAAGCTTATCAATCACTTGCTGGGCGATTTGAGGGAAGTTCATAGTGCTCTCCTAATGGGTTTCTAGAAAAAGAAAATCGACAGATTGTAACCAAAACAGGGGATAATAACTAGCTATTCAAGCAAATTTTAGACGAAAAAAAACCGACTTGATTAAGTCGGTTTATATTTGGTGCTCTGGGCGAGACTTGAACTCGCACGGCCTGCGGCCACTACCCCCTCAAGATAGCGTGTCTACCAATTCCACCACCAGAGCGTTTATTCTGTTTTTATTCTTTATTGCGGAATATCGTTATTTTTGTTTTCAACTGCTGGAGCAGCTTGTTGTTGCTGTTGTTGAACTTGTTCAGCAGTTTGAGATAAATCGTCGAACGAACCTTTTTGTACGTTGCCACGATGAGAGTTGATATTACCCAACACTAAAGCAATCACAAAAAAGCCAGTTGCTAAGATTGCGCTGGTACGGGTTAAAAAGTTACCTGCACCTGCAGAACCAAACATGGTACCTGATGCACCGCCACCAAATGACGCACCTGCGTTCGCACCTTTACCTTGTTGAACAAGGATAAAGCCGATTAAGGCGATACAAATTAATACATAAACAAATAATAAAATATTGTACATTATTCTTTCTTCTCTAAATTGCGATTTCGCAAGAAAACTGGGAGCAAATGTTATATAAAATTCACGCTTTTCGCAAGCGCTTTCCCATTTTTTTTACTTAATTGTATTAAGTTTAATCAATTTTCAGCGTTTAAATCTTCCGATTTTTTGACCGCTCTTTTTCGTTTTGCAGGTGCCGCATTTAAACCCTTTGAAATCTGACTTAAACGACGTAATGCGGTGAAATCCACAAAGCGCACTAAATCCGGTAGCATTTGATTGAGTGTAAACATAAATTGCTGATAACTCGCCTGTTTTTGGCTGATATCCGTTAATTGCGCTTCCCAATGTGCTGTCATATCAGGTTGCGTAGCAATATCCGGTAGCGCTGAAATGAGGATCCGCCCCGTTTCTGTGCTGTGAATATTACGCCCTTTTTTCGTCAAAAAGCCTCGTTTAAACAGCAATTCAATAATGCCTGCGCGCGTGGCTTCTGTGCCAAGTCCATCTGTTTCACGCAGAATTTTTTTCAATTCTTTATCTTGCACAAAGCGCGCAATACCCGTCATGGCCGAAAGCAATGTCGCATCGGTAAAAGGTTTCGGCGGTTGCGTTTTTTTACTCACCACTTCACCTCGTTCACAATGCAGGATCTGTCCTTTCTTCACGATCGGCAATAGCGGCTCTTGATTTTCATCTTCGTCTTCTTTACCAAGCAACTCTTTCCACCCCGCGGTTTGCAAGTTGCGCGCTTGAGCAACAAAAGTACCGCCTGCAATACTTAAGGTAATTTTACTTTTACGATATTCTGCATCGGGACAGAATTGCAATAAATACTGACGTGCAATCAATTCATAAATACGTTGTTCATCAATACTTAAATTGATCGAACGTGTGTTAGCCGTCGGAATAATCGCATGGTGCGCTTCCACTTTTTTATCATTCCAACAACGATTACGTTGCTCGCTATCCACCACCGATGGCAAGGTTTGGTAAGTCTGACAATGCTGTGAAATCGCATTCATCACTTTATGTCGTTCAGCAAAATGCTCTTCCGGCAAATAGCGACAATCAGAACGTGGATAGGTAATCAAACGATGGGTTTCATATAACCGCTGACAGGTATCCAACACGCTTTGCGCTGATATACCAAAACGTTTTGCCGCATCAATCTGCAATGCTGACAAGGAATAAGGCAAAGGCGCTGTTTCTTTTTCTCGCTTATCCACATATTCAGTCACTTCGGCAGGGTGATCCGTAATGCGCTTCACCACATTTTCGGCTAAGCCTAAAGACAGCACGCGACCATCTTCATCTTGGTAATCTTCACAAGCCTTACTTGGTTGCCAAAGTGCTGAAAAAAGTGCGGTCGGATTTTCAGACGTTTTCTCGTCTTTCACCCATGCCAACACTTCATAGAAGTCTTTGGGTTGGAAATTTTCAATTTCTAAATCGCGGCGAACAATCAAGCCTAATACGGGCGTTTGTACTCGCCCAACGGAAAGCACACCATCATAACCGGCTTGGCGACCACGAATGGTATAAGCGCGAGTCATATTAATGCCATAAAGCCAATCGGCACGAGCACGCGCCAGTGCAGAGGTAGCCAATGGAATAAAATGACGATTCGGTTGGAGTTTTTGTACCGCTTTTTCGACCGCACTTGGGTTAAGATCGCTAATCAAACAACGCAAAATGCCATCACGTTTTTCGGCGGATAAATTGGCATAGCTAAACACTTCATCCACCAACAACTGCCCTTCTCTATCCGGGTCACCTGCATTAACTAAAATATCAGCTTGATGAATGAGTTTTTCTACCACAGAAAGTTGTTTTTTTACTTCCTTTCGCGGTAACAGAATCCACTTTTCAGGAATGATAGGTAAATGTTCTAAACGCCATTGTTTGAATTTTGGATCATAGGCATCGGGTTCTGCCTGTTCGAGCAAATGCCCCACGCACCAAGTCACCACATCATCATTGCCGCATTTAATAAAACCATCACCCCGTTGATGAGGTTTTGGCAATACATCGGCAATCGCTCGCCCAAGATTAGGTTTTTCGGCAATAAACAGGCGCATAAGATTAGTCGATCTGACGACGACCTAAGAAAGAATGGGTTAAGGTAGTGCCATCCACGGTTTCTAACTCGCCTCCAACAGGGATCCCATGAGCAATACGGCTCACTTTAATATTATGTTGATGGCAAATTTCAGCAATATAATTAGCTGTGGCATCGCCTTCCACCGTTGGATTGGTCGCTAAAATCACTTCATGGAAAGACTCTTCTACCAGACGTTTTTGCAATAAATCTAAACCTATCTCTTTTGGACCAATACCATCTAAAGGCGATAAATGTCCCATTAAGACAAAATAACGTCCAGAAAATTGGCCGGTTTGCTCAATCGCTTGAATATCCGCCGGCATTTCCACCACGCAAAGCAAGCCTGAATTTTGACGACGAGGATTGTTACAAATATTGCACGTTTCCTCTTCGGTAAAATCACGACACTGTGAACAATGCCCAATTTTAGACATTGCTTCCGTTAACGCGCGTGCTAAATTCATCCCACCGCTACGATTGCGCTGTAAAAGATGATAAGCCATACGCTGCGCTGATTTCGGGCCTACACCCGGCAAGCAACGAAGGTTTTCAATAAGATGTTCTAAAAGTGGACTGCTTTGCATAATATTTATGATGGGAGAAAATAGATGATGTGTGAACCTATAGATTCACACACCCGATGAATTAAAATGGAAGTTTCATTCCTGGCGGTAATGGCATGCCTGCGGTTACAGAAGCCATTTTTTCTTTTTGCAATTCTTCTGCACGACGGACTGCATCGTTGAATGCGGCAGCGATTAAATCTTCCAACATTTCTTTATCGTCTTCCATTAAAGAAGGATCGATCTCAATACGACGGCAGTTGTGCGCACCATTAATCGTGATTTTTACTAAACCTGCACCACTTTCGCCTGTTACTTCTAATTGGGCAATTTCTTCCTGCATTTTTTGCATTTTTTCTTGCATTTGTTGGGCTTGTTTCATCAAGCCGCCTAAACCGCCTTTTCCGAACATGGGATTTTCCTTCTTAAATTAACTAAAACGAGCCGCATTTTAGCGAAAAAATTTGCCTTTGGGAACAGAGAAATTTATTATTCCACACTTCCAAACTGGGTCAAAAACGACCGCACTTTTATTTAGGAATTGCAGATGGAAACTCGTTATTACTTCATATTTACGGCAGCTATTATTTTGTTACAACTGCTGATTTATATTTTTAATAAAACGCTGATTTGGTGCCTTAACAAACCGCTCTCTCAAAAGACAAGACGGGCGATCACTTTTACCAGTTTTTTGCTTCCTAATGTCTTGGTTATTTGCCATTTTTTAAAGCTTTTTACGGTATTTCGGCTTATTGCTTTAATGCTCGCACTACTCCTTTTTTCAGCCTTTGCGAGTATTGCCGTGGGAGGTATTCATTTTCTTTTCCGAAAATCCAAATCCATCACCAAAATCGACCGCACTTTACGCATTGCTTACCCGATTTTATTTATTGGTATCACTGCCTTAAGTGTGTATAACGCCTATGTCACACGTGTTATCCATTATGAAATTACACTAGATAAACCGATTAAACCATTGCGAATCGGTATGGCTAGCGATCTCCATTTAGGCAAATTATTTGGCGGGAAAGAATTGGATAAACTGGCTGAGATTATGCAACAGGAAAAGGTTGATATCATTTTACTGCCTGGCGATATTATGGATGATAACGTCAATGCTTATTTAGCCGAAAAAATGCAACCCCATTTAGCGAAACTCAAGGCCCCAATGGGCGTTTATGCCACACTAGGCAATCATGACTTATTCGGTGATCAAGATCGAATTGATCGAGAAATTCACAAAGCGGGTATTACGGTATTAAGAGATGAAACATTAACATTAAATAATGAATTGGTACTGATTGGACGAAATGACAATCTTGCTCACGATAGACCAAGTACCGAGACGTTATTAAAACAAGTGAATACTGACTTACCGATTATTCTATTAGATCACCGCCCAACAGATATTGAAAAACATGCTTCACTCCCGCTTGATATCCAAGTTTCAGGGCATGCACATAAAGGGCAAGTATTCCCCGCGAGTTTAATCACGAAAATGATGTATCGTTTGGATTATGGTCATGAAAAAATTGGCAATCCACATGTTTTTGTCACTTCAGGTTACGGCTTCTGGGGCATTCCAATGCGTTTAGGATCACAGTCGGAAGTGATTATTATTGATGTAAAAGGAAAATAAAAAAGAGCGGTCAAAAATGACCGCTCTTTTATTATCAATTAGCTCTTAAGAACATACCACTTTCACCGCTAAGCCACCTTTCGATGTTTCGCGATATTTAGCATTCATGTCTTTACCTGTTTCATACATGGTTTCGATCACTTTATCCAAGGTTACGCGAGGATTAGTGGTTCGGCGTAATGCCATACGGCTAGCGTTAATCGCTTTTACTGAAGCAATGGCGTTACGTTCAATACAAGGTACTTGCACTTGGCCACCAACAGGATCGCAAGTTAAGCCCAAGTTATGTTCCATCGCAATTTCAGCTGCGATACACACTTGTACTGGTGTACCACCTAAGATCTCAGTTAAACCTGCGGCAGCCATTGAACATGCCACACCCACTTCACCTTGGCAGCCGACCTCTGCCCCCGAAATAGATGCATTCATCTTATAAAGGGAACCAATCATACCGGCAGCCAATAAGTAGCGTTCAATGACTTCTAGTGTTAAAGGTGCAACAAATTTTTCATAATAAGAAAGTACCGCCGGCACAATACCGCATGCACCATTAGTTGGCGCAGTCACAACTCGCCCACCTGCCGCATTCTCTTCATTTACTGCAAGGGCAAACATATTCACCCAGTCGATCACATACATTGGGTCATGGGCTAAACGGCCGCTATTTGCCTCTAAGAGACGATAAAGTGATGGCGCACGACGAGCAACTTTTAATGGCCCTGGTAACACACCTTCTGTTTTAATACCATGTTCAATACAATCTTTCATGGTTTTCCAAACATTCTGTAAATGTGCTTCAACCTCTTTTTTATCACGTAATGCTAATTCATTTTTCATCATCACCGTAGAGAGCATTAAGCCACTCTCCTGACAATGTTTCAAAATATCTTCAGCATGTTGATAAGGATACGGCACAGTCACCGAATTTTCTTCCTCTTGACCAAAATGCGCTTCATCTACAATAAATCCACCACCGATAGAGTAATAGGTTTGACGGTAAAGCACGTTACGATCAGCATCTAATGCAGTAATGGTCATACCGTTTTCATGCAATGATAAAAAGGAATTATGGAATACCATATTGGCATCCCAATCGAAATTAACCGTTTTTTTGCCCTGTGCAATCGACAGTTTTTTAGTTTGTTTAACCTGTTCGATAAAGGTTGGGATTAAATCAATATCCACATCATGCGGTAGATAACCAGCCAATCCCATAATGATCGCAATATCTGTATTATGACCATGTCCCGTCATTGAGAGAGAGCCATACACATCAACGTGCAAGATTGCAACCGCATCAAATTTACCTTGCTCGATTAAATCGTCAATAAACTGCTTGCCTGCTTTCATCGGGCCAACAGTATGGGAGCTGGATGGCCCAACTCCCACTTTAAACATATCAAATACACTAATCATATTATTTTAAATCCTAAGCTAAACTAAAAAGCCGCTTATAATAATCCATATACGACCGCGGAGATAGCAATTAATCCCATAACTGTAACAAATACATTGCTAAAACGACCTTGATAGCGTTTCATTGCTGGAACATTGCGAACCGCATACATAGGCATAATGAAAAGGATCATCGCAATGATTGGGCCGCCAAGGGATTCGATCAAACCTAAAATACTTGGATTAATGATCGCCACACCCCATAAAGTCAATAAGAAGAAAACTGCAGTACCGTAATTTAATTTTTTACGATTCACGCTTTCACCTTTCATTTTGAGGTATAACCCTTCTAAACCTTCACGTGCTCCTAAATAATGGCCAAAGAATGAGCTTGTAATCGCGAAGAAAGCCACTAATGGTGCAAAATAAGAAATGTATGGGTTATCAAATTTATTCGCGAGATAAGACAAGATACTAATATTTTGTGCTTTTGCTTCTAATAACTCTGCTGGTGTTAAGGTTAATACACAGCTAAATACAAAGAACATCACGAAGAACAGTAATACGGTTGAAGTGCCTTTTTCTGTACGGCCGATGTGATATTCCGTTGTATTAAAATCTTTATATTCTCGTTGTTGAGAAAGCGTGAAAGAGGAAATTGCCGGAGAATGGTTAAAAGAGAAAACCAATACTGGGATGGTTAACCACAATGTCGTGATGAAGCCACCAGCTGTAGGAAGTTCATAAAGCATTGAAGCATTCCATTGCGGAATGAGATAAATTGATAACGCAAAGAGAATCAACACCAATGGATAAACGAGTAATTCGGTGATTTTCAACATCACTTTTTCACTGAACAACATGACTGAAATCAATATCGCAATTAATACAAAAGAAAGAATTACACGGTTTGGTGAAGCCATGCCTAATTGGTTGACGATAAAAGAATCGACAGTATTAGTAATCCCGTTTCCATAAATCAACAAAATTGGGAAGATCGCAAAGAAATATAATAAGGTAATTAATTTCCCAGCGGTCGGGCCGAAATGTTCTTCTACCACTTCAGTAATATCACTGCCGGGTTTAGAAGAAGACAACACGAAATAAGCCAAGCCACGATGCGCAAAATATGTCATCGGTCCGACTAAAATCGCCATCACAACCAAAGGCCAAAAACCGCCCATCCCTGCATTGATTGGTAAAAATAATACCCCTGCGCCCACCGCAGTTCCAAATAAGTTTAATACCCAAGCTGTATCAAATTTATTCCATTTTTTATTAGTTGTAGTGTCCATACATTACCCTCTAAAGTTAAATTATAAAATCTTTATTCAATGAATATTCATTCATTAAATTAATGGTGGCATTATGATAAGGTTATAGGCTGATTGCAAAGTGAAAAATAATAAAGTGTGATCTTGTTAACAATTTTATGTAACTTTTTTACATAAATATTTATCTAGATCAAAAAAGTGCGGTGAGAAATTTGAATAAATTTTAAAAGAGGAAAATAACAGAATGGTCGTTAAATTCTGAAAAGCAAAAAGCCGCTAAATTGCTTTAGCGGCTTCTTAGAATTTGGCTCCTCCTGCGGGACTCGAACCTGCGACATATGGATTAACAGTCCACCGTTCTACCGACTGAACTAAGGAGGAAATGGTGCCTCGAGGCGGAATCGAACCACCGACACGGGGATTTTCAATCCCCTGCTCTACCGACTGAGCTATCGAGGCGTTATCGTTATTGGCTACTGCCTGATAACGGAGCGTATTAAACTATTTTTTCGGGTATCGGTCAACAATTAAATTCAAAAAAAGTAAAAAAGTTGGTGTGTTTGAGTGGTTAATAACCAAAACGACTATAAAAAGAACGTATTTTGTAAAACTCAATCAAAAATAACCGCACTTTCTCAAAAAATAATGCCCGAAAATTCTTTCGGGCATTGTATTTCATCGTAGAAATTATCGTCTTACGCGGAATTTCTTCTGCGCCGCATCCACTTTCAACAAGTAGTTTCTTGCTTGTGAGGATGGGTGTGCAGTCGTTAAGATACGATACACTTGTTCTGGATACATCTGGTTGATCTTATAGATCGCCTCATCTTTATCCTCATCGAATACGCGTAATACTGCACCTGCACCACTGTTGTAGGCAGAAATCATTGCAAAACGTTTAGAGGTAGGGTTTGTAATACCATCTAAATATTGATTTTGTAGAATCCATAAGTAAGAGACACCCGCATCAATGTTATTTGCTGGATCATAAAGGTAACGTGCAGATGGTTGTCCACCTTTACCTTTCATCGCAAACACATCGCGACCTGCAGTGCTTGGTACCACTTGCATTAAGCCGATTGCATTCGCATAACTGATCGCATACGGGTTGAAGCTAGATTCTGTTTGCATAATACCTAAAATCAAGCTTTCATCAATGCCATAGCGTTCTGCGGCTTTACGGACTAATGGAATATATTTTTGTGCACGCACTTCAACGTGGTTTGCAATCATTGAGATCACCACAAATTGTACAGTGTTACCATTTTGTAAGCGGCGAGTTTGTAATTTATTTTGGATTAAATAAGTCGCAAAGTTACTTGCAATCACTTGGTTAGCAATTTGCTGACCATTGTTATCCACAACCTGACCTAATAAGAAAGGACGCGTACTAATCGGTACATCGCCAGAAGCGAATAAGTCGATCCCTTTTGCATCGGAGCCCATCAATAAAGTATGAACAATCGCATTGTGTAAGCGATTAAGATCTTGTTGAGTTTCAACAATAATTGTACCTTCGTCAAAGCTTACGTGGCTACGCGTATAGAAAGAGTCCGTGTATTTCACGTAGTCTTTACGACTCGCCACTAAAAGCTCATTTACCCCCCAAATACGATCGATATTATGGGAGAATTGACCAGTTAAAATATCTAAACCTTGCGTGTCTTTTGAAAACACTTCGTCATAATTAATGCCACGTCGATGGGTTGGCGAGTCACTACAAGCATATAAAAGTGGAAGTAGCGCCAATAATAAATACTTTTTCATAATCTTTTGTTATTTAGATGGGGGAACGTAACCTTCAATATGCACATCTTTGCCTTCAAATAAGAAATTCACCATTTCTTCTTCTAATAATTTACGATGTTCGGCATTCATCATATTGAGTTTTTTCTCGTTCACTAACATGGTTTGCTTTTTGATCCATTCGCCCCATGCTTGTTTACTAATTGAATTAAAAATACGTTTACCTAATTCACCGGGATACAGTTGAAAATCCAATCCTTCCGCATCTTGTTTCAAATATTCGCAAAAAACAGTTCTAGCCATAATAATTCCTTACAAATTGCGTTAATAAATTTTTCACAGGCTGAGCTAACCCGATCTGTTCAGGTGACGTTGGATCATACCAATATTTGACCGCACTTAATAGACCAGATTGAGATTCTTTTCCTTTTTCTGACAATTTTTTCCAATCTGAACGATCGCTCTCTTCAAATTTTCGATCAACTTCAACATAAATAGGATGAATGTCTAAGTGAAAATGGCTAAACGTATGACGGAAAGTTACCCATTCTTGATACTCGGTAATCCCTTGCTCTTTCAGATAATTCAATAATGTTTGTTTATCGTCAAACTGAGGAAAACAATACAATCCGCCCCATAAGCCTTTGCTTTCACGCTGTTCCAACCAGACTTTTCCTTGATAAGATAAAATCAAAAAATAGCTCTGCTTTTCTGGCAACGATTTTTTGGGTTTCTTTCCTGGAAATTCTGTCCACTTTTCGAGTTTATTGGCTAAACAATCGTTACTTAAAGGACACAAATCGCATTTAGGTTTTGTTCGAGTACAAATCGCCGAGCCGATATCCATCATCGCTTGATTAAATTCAGCGACTCTCGTTGTTGGTGTAACCTGCTCGCTCAACTGCCATAATTGATTTTCGACTTTCTTTTCGCCAGGCCAGCCCTCAACAGCAAAATAACGAGAAAGAACGCGTTTCACATTGCCGTCTAAAATTGGATACGGTTGATTTTGTACAGAAGATAGTATTGCACCAGCCGTCGATCGCCCCACGCCTGTTAATGCCCAAACTTGCTCAAATTGCGTAGGAAATTCGCCTTGATATTCATCTCTGATGGTTTGAGCGGCTTTATGCAAATTTCTCGCACGGGCGTAATAACCTAGTCCCGTCCATAAATGCAATACTTCATCTTGCGACGCATTAGCAAGTGCGGTCACATTAGGAAAGGTTTTAATAAATCGTTCAAAATAAGGGATGACTGTGGAAACTTGAGTTTGTTGTAACATCACTTCGGAAAGCCAAACACCATAAAGGGTTTTATTTTGTTGCCAAGGCAAATTTTTACGCCCAAACTTTTCATACCATTGTAAAACAGAATGGGCAACAGGGGCATCAACAGAGGATTGGGCTAACATAACTTTCCTAAAGTGCGGTCAAAAATAAACAAAAATTTTGCGATGATTCTATCACTAAAGCACACCTCTTGATCAATTTGATTTTTTCAGTATAATTCGCAGTCTATTTGGTGCCGGATTGTCGGCGATTATTAACTCACGCGGTGTAAGTGGAAAGCATTTATAGCGGCGTGGCTTCAATTTGAGGTTTTCTATGAAACAAGGTATTCATCCAGAATATAAAGAGATCACTGCAACTTGTTCTTGCGGTAACGTGATCAAAACTCGTTCAACTTTAGGCAAAGACATCAACCTTGATGTGTGCGGTAGCTGCCACCCATTCTACACTGGTAAACAACGTGTTGTTGATACTGGTGGTCGTGTTGAACGCTTTAACAGCCGTTTTAAAATCCCAGGTACAAAATAATTTGAATCTGTGTGAAGAACCCTGTCAATGCAGGGTTTTTTATTATCTGAAATTCACTATTTTCCAATATTCAATCAATAAAAAAGTGCGGTCAAAATCGACCGCACTTTTTCTATCAGTTCTAAATGCTCAATTAAAATGAATATTTCACTGTTGCGTAATAAGCACGACCAGGTTCGTTATAAGTATGAGCATTGTAATTTGTACTGCTTGATGAACGATAAATGCGTTTATCAAATAAGTTACTTACGCCAACACGAATGCTGATTGTATCTTTCCAATTATAACCCGCACTTAATCCCCAAACTGCATAGCCACCAATATCTTCTGAGCCAGCAAGTTGATTAACGTGTGTATTGTTACCATTTTCCATACGGTTTTCCGGATTTTTACGGGATTTTTGTTTACCGTATTGCGTATAAGTTAACATTGCATCCAAACTATCGGTAATTTTATAACTTAAGCTTGAATTCAAGGTATATTTCGGCACGATAGAAAGCGGGTTACCTGTATCTTTATTTTTGGTTTTATGCATATAAGTGAAGTTATTCACCCAGTTTAATTTATCTTGGATTAGTGGTAATGTCAGATTACCTTCAAAACCTTCAATCACTGCGCGGTTTGCATTACCCCATTTATACACATAGTTACCTAAGTTAGTTAAACCGATAAATTCACCATCAGACACGATTTTATTACGATAATCATTACGGAAGTAAGCTACAGAAGCAAGAAGTCCATTTTTATCATATTCAATTCCGATTTCTTTATTCCAGCTGGTTTCCGGTTTAATGTCGCTATTACCTTGGAAATAACAAGTTTTATTATTTGGTACATTCGTTGGACAACCTTGACCTAAGGTAAATAGCAAGTAATTTGGGTTAGTTTGATAAAGGTTCGGTGCTTTATAAGCTCTTGCAATCCCACCTTTAATTCTCCAATCATCGTTGAGGCTTTGTAAGAAGTTTAATCCACCGCTTACATTAGAACCAGAATAACTGTTGTAATCATAACGTAAAGATGGCGTTAGGATAGTAGATTGGGTTGCTGAAATATTATCTTCAATAAATACAGCCCATTCAGTTTGACTACTATGACCTCCTCGTACATTTGAGATACCGCTTGGTAGGCGTTCTTTCAAATCATAAAGCACCTTCCCTGTTTTTTTATCTCGTCGTCCACCAAGTAACTGTGTCATAGAAGCGTCATCATCTAAACTGCTATGTGCACCTTCAAAACCAACCGTCAGCATATGATCTACGCCCAAGGTAAATGGGATATAGAATTCTGAACTAAAGCGTGTATTTTTAAGAATGGAATCACTAAAAGCTGATGTACTCGAATAACTGCCTTCTGGACCACCTGCTAAGTATTCTGGTAAACGGCTGTTTTTGGTTTTATCAAAAGTAATATAGGTTTTATTGTCGAAATGATCGAATTTACCTTCATAGGTTAAAGCATAGTTCTGACGATATAAACGAGCAGTTTCAGCTTTACTTCCTGCCAAGGTTTTGGTTTC
>ERZ1673737.541-NODE-541-length-46584-cov-6.570247_pt1 | contig 46584 bp, 41 predicted proteins | sample MGYA00580211_ERZ1673737 | MGnify/ENA primary metagenome ERZ1673737 (study PRJEB41218, sample SAMN15661789) | gut metagenome | host: Homo sapiens | place: Canada: London | collected 2015-08-20/2019-03-30 | study: EMG produced TPA metagenomics assembly of... | reverse complement strand
TATTTATTATCCCTAAAACCATAAGCTATCCTCTTTAGTACTTTTATCTTGTTATGAATCCCTTCTAATACACTGGTCCTTATAGGATAAATCCCTGAGTTTGTAATACCATCTCTGTAATATTTGTTTTGATTCCTAGCAAACTTAGTTATTTCTTCAACATTAGATTGCATAGCCAATCTAACCCATTCATCCCAAAGAATTTCAGCCTTTTCCTTTGATTTAGCATGAAATGTAGGCGATCACTAAGAAGATCTGACGTAATCATTTAAGTTGATCCGGAGTTTTCCAGGAAGTGAACTCTAAAAAGAGTCAGCACGGCGAAAGCACAGAAGTCAGATAGTAATCTAAGCAGTATAAATCCCCTTGCTTTAGCAAGGGGAGGAAGTCATTTTCTAATCAATAACAGTTTTATCTTCAGTTAAGGTAACCTCAACAGCAATTTTTTCGTCATTGCGAATAATGCTAAAGTTTAAATTGGTTCCTGGTTTTGAATTAGAAATAATAGCAATCAATTCTTTGACGCTAGTGATCTTCATATTGTTCACATTGACGATTATATCTCCTTCGTAAATAAGTCCAGAGGCGGGGCCACTAGGATCAACATAGCCAACTTTAACGCCATTTATATTTGCACCTAAGACTATATTTTCATCGTCGGCGATTCCTAAGTAACCACGGATTACACGACCATGTTTTTTAATTTCTTCTGTTACATATTTAACCATTTTGGTAGGAACTGCAAAGCCAATACCGTAGGTTTGATAGCCGTTAAAAGATGCAGTATTTACACCAACAAGATTACCTTCAGTATTGATTAAAGCTCCACCTGAATTGCCATTATTGATAGGAGCATCTGTCTGAATGAGATCTTGAATTCCTTGACGTATATTCATTTGGTCGCGAGAGAGTAGACCTGATCCTGAACGGGAGGTGGCGGAAATAATTCCATGGGTAACAGTTTGTCCTAGGTTGTTAGGATTTCCTATAGCTAAAACTACATCTCCAACTTGAGGGTCGCTATTTTCAAGTTCTATAGCTGTAAGGTTTTTATCTTCTACTTTTAGTAAAGCTAAATCCGTACGTCTGTCGCAACCAACAACAAAGGCTTGGTAGAGAGTTCCATCTCGAGTTTGAGCCCAGATAGCGTGATTAGGCTCATTTCCTGAAGGCACTACGTGATAGTTGGTCACAATATAGCCAGAGGAACTGATGATTACACCCGAGGCACTGCTGATGATCTCACTTTTAGGGGTGGTATAGCTTGAATTGAGCTCTGAGACATATATATTGACTACGCTAGGCGAGGCCTTATTGACCGCATAAGCATAGCTTTCGCTAGACACACCTTTAGAATAAATAAAATCGCCTAAATGCTGACCTGTATCTGGATTTATTAGAAGAATGCTAACTCCCAAGATTAAGCCTGAAAGAATAGGTAATGCTGTATAAAGTAATTTTCTTTTTGAATGCATGAAGATCTCCTATATCTAAGATTGTATCTTATTTGCTGGGAAATAAACGCGATGCGTTTCATTAAGAAAATGGATATTAGTGGGATTTAAAAAAAATGCTGCACTTTTTAGCTGTGCAGCATTTAGTTTAGAGATGTTGTTATCTTATAGTGATGTAGAGTTCAGTCTCTCCACGCTGAATGCGTAAGGCATTGATTTTTCCTTTACTACCTTCAAGGTTCTTTTTCAAATCGTTGAGATTCTTTACCTTAGCACGGTTAACAGCGGTAATGATATCTCCTTCTTTAAGACCTAAGCGTTGAGCTATAGAGCCTTTTTCAACAGATGTGATCTCAACACCTTTACTATCTTTTGCATTGGCTAATTTTGCACCGCTAAAGGCTTGAGATAGTTCAGAGGCATTGCCTGCGTTAGCATAAACACTGTTTTCATCTAAGGTGACATCAACCACCATTTGACGACCATCGCGGAATAAACCGATTTGAACTTTGCTACCAGCTCTTTGTGTAGCGACTATAGCTCGTAATTGACCAAAAGAAGTTACCTCTTTACCATTGATAGAGGTGATAATATCTCCCGATTTGATACCAGCCTTGTCCGCTGCGCTACCAGCTTGAACTTCATTTACAAAGGCGCCATTGCGCTTATCATAACCAAAGTTTTGTGCTAAGTCTGCATTTAGTTCAGTTCCGGTAACACCGAGCATACCGCGCTTGACTTCGCCAAAATCTAGAAGCTGATTGACAACATTTTTTACCATGTTAGTAGGAATTGCAAAGCCAATTCCGATATTGCCACCACTAGGAGCCATAATTGCGGTATTGATACCAATAAGCTCGCCTTTTAAGTTTAATAAAGCACCACCAGAGTTACCTGAGTTAATGGCAGCATCAGTTTGAATGAAGTTTTCAATATTTTCAATATTAAGGCCCGATCTGCCTAAAGCAGAAACAATACCAGAGGTTACAGTTTGTCCTAGACCATAAGGATTGCCGATAGCTACAGCAAAATCACCAACTTCGATATTATCAGAGTCAGTCATAGCAATTTCTGTAAGATTAGAAGCATCCTTTAATTCTAATAAAGCCAAATCTGTATGCTCATCAGCTCCTACTAATTTAGCTTCAAATTCTCGGCCATCAGAGGTAGCTACTTTAATTTCATTAGCATCATCAATTACATGGAAGTTAGTAACTACATAACCTTTTTTAGCATTTATGATTACACCCGAGCCTAAAGCTTGGAATTGACGTTCTTGTTTTTGACCAAGATCCATTCCTGGGAAGAAGAAACGAAATTCCTCTGGTAATTGGAAGGTTTGGACATTTTTCTTACCTTTAACGGAGATATTTACAACACCCGGAATTACTTGCTTGATCATAGGAGCTAAAGTTGGGAGCTGACCTGAAGCTTCGAGACTACCTAAGATCGGAGCTGAGGCATTTGCCACAGAGGATACAGCCAAAGATAAGGCTAAACCAGCTGCCAAAAGGGTGTTTTTATATTTTTTCATTACAAATCTCCTAGTTATAGAATTTGTATTATTCACTTGGTTTATTTGAATCTTTTTCTTTAACGTCTTTATCTTCTTCTTTGGAAGCAACAACTTCTTTATTTTCATTTTCGCTATCGTCAAGATTCTTTTCAGTTACTACTTCTTCAGAAACAGTATTTTCTGGTTTTTTATTTTGAGTCTCTTCGACTTTTTCATCGTCAGCTTGTAAATCCTCAATAGAAATGAATAATTCATTGCCGACGGTCCCCATTTTCTCTGAAGCGCTATGCATAAAATCGGCATAACGGTGATAGCTATTATCTAACTGAGAGAAAAGGTCTGAAGATGTTTTTAAAAATTCATCGATAGAACGTTGCGCATTTGCCAGATCTCGACGGGATTTTAATAATTCATCTTGTAAACGGTGCCCTTTTAAGAATTTAGTAATGGTTACATAACAAAGAGCGACGCCTGCGATTAAACCTGCGATGAAGTAGAGAGAATAAACTACATATTGAGATTCTGACATGGTGGAGCTTCCTCTATTAAAGATAAGATTGAGTAATAAATATAATTTTAGCAATTTATCTTAGTCTTTACTCAGGCATAAAAGATAATTCTTTATCACCTGACGTTTAGATAATAATTGGCTAAACTTAGCTGAGACTTAGATCACAAAAAAACTTTAAATAAAAATCAGCAAATACTTTTTTACAATAAAAATATAAAGATAAAAAAATATTTTTTTTATGGAAAAAATGCGGCTTATAATGTATAATTTTTGCGCCCCTCTAATCGAAAGGCCGGATTCCCACCCGTGTGTTTCGATGCAGGTTGTCGAGATGACAATCTGTTTGGAAAAGAGTTCGATTAGCTGGATGGCTATTCGATTGTTTAAAGGATTTTTATCCTTCAAAAAAGGGTTTTTAGATGAAAACTTATGTTGCAAAACCGTCAACCATTAAGCGCGACTGGTTTGTTGTTGATGCTGAGGGCCAGACTTTAGGCCGTATCGCTACTGAAATCGCTACTCGTTTACGTGGCAAGCACAAGCCGGAGTACACTCCGTTCTTAGATACTGGTGATTATGTTATCGTAATCAATGCTTCTAAGGTTTGTGTAACTGGCAATAAGACTAATGACAAGATGTATTATCACCACACTGGTTTCCCAGGTGGCATCAAGTCTGAGTCTTTCAAGAAGCTTGTTGAGCGTAAGCCTGAGGAAATTATCGAGAGAGCCGTCCGTGGTATGTTACCGAAGGGACCGTTAGGCCGTGAGATGTTCCGTAAGCTCAAGGTATATGCTGGTGCAGAGCACAAGCATGCTGCTCAACAGCCTCAGGTTATCAAGTTTTAAGGAGCATTAACAAATGGCTGCAAATCAGTATTATGGTACCGGTCGTCGTAAGGACGCCACCGCTCGTGTTTTCTTAAAGCAGGGTACCGGTAAAGTCGAAATCAATGGCAGAACTTTAGAGCAGTATTTCGGTCGTCCGACTTCTCGTATGGTTGTCGCTCAGCCGTTAGAGCTCTTAGAGCTTGGCGATAAGTTTGATATTTACGTCACCGTAAGAGGTGGTGGTATCACCGGTCAGGCCGGTGCTATCCGTCACGGTATTACCAGAGCTCTCATTCAGTATGACGAGTCTTTCCGTCCAGCTTTACGTAAAGCTGGATTCGTAACCCGTGATGCTCGTACCGTTGAGCGTAAGAAGGTTGGTTTACACAAAGCTCGTAAGCGCCCGCAGTACAGCAAGCGTTAATTTGCACTTTGTGTACAAAAAGAAAACCCCTGCCCATGCAGGGGTTTTTTTTATGCTGATGAGGAAGGGGCTGATGACAATAAGCTACCACCTCTATCCGATTCGTTATAAGGTCAATGTTATACTGTGTATTATTTTTGAGGCTGGAATTAAAAACTAAAGGTTGTTTAGTTTTTTAAAGGATAGTTCTTAAGGTATAAAGTTACGAAAAAAAGGATGTTTTTTTCATAGGCACAATATGAAACTGAAATCTATTTTTAGCAATTTGTTTTGCAAGCAAAAAAATTAAGGATGCTGTATATGAGCAAAAAAATGACTTCATTTAAACCCTACTTATTTTCAGCATGGTATGAGTGGTTGACTGATAATTATATAACCCCACATTTAATCGTAGATACCACTGTTGAAGGAGTCAAAGTGCCACAAGATTATGTTAAAGATAATAATATTGTTTTGTCTATGGCACCGGCTGCAATTCATGATTATCAGTTAAAAAGCTCAGGTATATCTTTTAAAGCCATGTTTCGCGGAGTTAGTGAGGATATCTTTGTTCCTTTTAAAGCTATGGTTTATATGGTCGCTGTTGAAAATGGTCAAGGATTTCCAATTGGTGAGATTTTAGATAGTTTTAGTGATGATGAAGACGAGGAAAATGTATCTGTAGAAAAAGCTGAAGATGAAAGTGAGCCGTTATTTTCACTTGCAGATAATAACGCACAAGCTTTGGAGTCTGAAGATAAAAAACACGATGTAAATACTCCTAGTTTTGAGATTGTAAAAGATTAAGCTCTTATAAAAAATGCGCCTTAAGGCGCATTTTTGTTAATTTCTTACATCACCAAGCTGTACCCACATAGGTGAGGCTTCAATTAAGCCTTTATCAGTTAAGCTTAGATCTCCTGAGAGTCCGTGCATAACATCATTTTTATCTTGTGCAAGCTCATCTATGCTAAAAGCAAAATTTACTGCGTCATATGCGGAGGCAAAGATTCTTTGTACTTGAGAATTTGCTTTAGGGAGGCTCTGCATAAAGGAATTTTTCAATTCGCTATCAGTCAAAAGCCAAGGCATGTCCCCTAAGATCGCACCTTTTAAAGCTAATTCCTGAGCTGAATTGTTTATGCCCTGATAACTCTTATCGGTAAGATATACTGGTAGATTGCGAGGTAGATTTGATTTAATAGTAACTGCATCCATGCCACTTGCATAGATATAGACGCTATCACTTAAAGATATATTACAGGTTTGGGTAAAATTTTTAATAAGATTAGGATCTTGATAGCTACAAGTGGTAACTTTTCCAACCTTTGAAAACTCATTGATAAATGAATTCTTAGCACGGATTGCACCGCTATCATTACTATTATTGATAATTACTGGAGTTTTGTAACCATCAGCATAAATCTTTGCAGCAGCTAAAGCACCTTCATAATCAGGACCTAAATTGAAATACCATTGATTTACAGGGCGATTTTTCTCTGGAGTATTGAGGATAATTGAAGGAATTTTTATGCCATGAGTATTTAATGCATTAACCTCAGGCTTTAATATTGGTCCAATAATTAAATTAGTTCCATCTTTATTGATGGTAGAGACGATTTCAGAAATATTTTGCTTATTAGTATCGTAAAAAACTACTTTAGCTTGGGATGCTCTATCATGGAGAGCAGATAAAATACCTAATTTAGCCGGATTGCCAACATTATTTGCAAAACGTCCTGAGAGTGGCAATAAAACGGCGATCTTTGCATCATCATTTAATGTGAATAAGCTTTGAGGGTTGATATTAGTCGGGATAGCTTCGGCTTTTTTGCTTAAGCTCTCACCCTCAAATTTAGTTTCATTTTTAAGTGGTGGGAGAATATAAATACAGATCGGATGTTGGGAGTATTTTTGTCTAAATTCTTTTAAGGTAGCTTCTTTAAGACTTTGACTTTGAGATCTATTTATAAGTGTATATTCTAAAAAACCGCGATCGTTGTAATCTTGAGTTCTATTTATTTGTTGTGCAATTTTATCTGTAGGGATCTCTTGCAGAAGATCTTTGCAACGGTTAACAACGATGATCTTATCTTGGACATTAACATAGTCTAAGAGATTTTTTTCTGCATTATAAGCATCAAATTGATATTGGGTATCTTTGGTTTTATTGTAAAGCTTGCTAGAAACAGCTGTACGTAATTGATAATAATAACTAGCTGTACTTACAGGTAATTCTTGAGCGTTAATATTTTTAAGTTCACTGTAAGCCTTCTCTAACTTACCAGTTCTAGAATCAAGTAAAGCCTCTAGGATTTGAGCTTGTGTGTGCTTTTGGGGATCTGATGCTAAGGAATAAAGCTCGTTTAAAGTATCTCTTGCGAGCTTACCATCGCCTGAATTAACGCTACTGCGCATGAGCAAAATTAAAGCATTAAAACGCTCATTATCATTTACATTATTTACAAGATTTGCATACTCAGTCTGACTTAGATTGAGGTTGCCAAAAGCTTGGGCGCTACTAATGCTTTGGCTACCAGTAGTACTACAAGCACTTAAGGATAAAATTGCAGCTGTAATAACAGAACATACTGCAATATTTAATCTAGATTTTTTAGCTTTCACTGTAATTTCCTTGAACCAATCAAGAGCTTGCAGGTTAATATCCTGCGCTCATCTTTTAAGAATTTATCAAGCTTGGTACTGCTGAGAAAAGGATTATCGTCAAACATCTCATGGAAGTAAGATAAAAAACGATAATATTACTTATCTTACGGATTTGAGCACATAAGCTTCACTATGCTTTATTATTAAGTAGCACTTTTTTTACTACTGTGCGCTCCATTTTGTCAAAAGCCATGAAATTCTTTACCTCTACTCATAGCATTTATAGCCTCAAAACTCGCATAATATTAGTTGAGACTTGAGGATATTTTCCTAGAAGTATGCTCTCATTATAGCGTTAATTTGATGGAAATTATCAGGAGATAAAAAGCAGGTTCATCTTTTGATTGAATATATTTCTTCTTTACGTTTATCAAAATTTAGGCACACAAAAAACTCGTACTTAAGTTTTAGGATGTAGTGGGATGATTAGATGTAGATGATCATAAAGAAGATCTGACGCAATCATTTAATCTTATTCTGTGTGTTCTGCTGTCCTATATATTGCCGAATAATTGAAATAGGTTAACCTCCACAACTACCAGTAAAATAAGCTGGAGACAAAGGAGCTTTTCTAAAAAGTTTCTTCCGTATAGTCGGATAATTCTTTTTATGAATTAGCAAACTTTTAGTACCTTTAAAAAATGGACTAATTGAGATTCAAATCTAGAACAGACAAAAGAAAATATTTCTCTGAGAATATTTAAAATCGTTAAATACTTTTTGTCGGTATTTAACCACAAAAAACTGTAGATTGTAATCCCAAAGTCTTATGAGAAAAACATATGTTTTTTTCTATATATGGCATATGGCTATACTAAAGGTTATAAAAATAAAAAACTGCAATAGAGATCCTTGCCAAAGCAAGGGTAAGAAGCCAAATGATTTTATTGGAGCGCTAGGGGTAATTAACCAGACTGTGGTGTTAATTTTTCGCTTAGGTAATTATGCAGTCTTAATTAAAAGTTTTGCTCTTTTTTAGTTATCAAAAATAGAATTGTATAATAATAGAAATTATTTTCTTGGGGATCTTATGCTTAAAAGTGCACTCTATATTGTTCCAACTCCGATAGGAAATCTTGAGGATATTACCTTAAGAGCTATCAATGTTTTAAAATCAGCTTCTTTGATTGCAGCTGAAGATACCAGACATTCAAAAATTTTGCTTGATCATCTTGGTATTGGGGGTATCAAGCTTATAAGTTGTCATGATCATAATGAAGAAGAGCGAGCTCATTTGATAGCTTCTGAGGTAAAAAATGGTGGGATTGTAGCTTTGATCTCGGATGCCGGTTCCCCGCTTATCAATGATCCTGGTTATAGAGTGGTAAGCTTATGTGCAAAAGAGGGGGTTGATGTAGTACCTCTTCCTGGTCCTTGTGCCCTGATTACAGCTTTAGAAGGTGCAGCTTTACCTACAGATAAATTTATGTTTCAAGGTTTTTTTCCGGTTAAGGAAAAAGAATTAGAAGAAACTTTAAGATCTTTGGCAAATGTTGATTACACAGCAGTATTTTATGAGACTCCAAAGCGAATTTTAGCAACTATGGAGCTTTGTGCAAAAATTTTACCTGAACATCCGATTTCATTATGTCGAGAGCTTACTAAAACTTACGAATCTTTTTATCGTATGTCAGCAAAAGATATTCCGGCTTTTTTAAAGGACGATCCTTGTCGTACCCGTGGGGAGTTTGTAGTAGCGGTTGGATCGATTGAGCATAAAGATAATGCTATTGATGAGAAAGTAGTTGAAGCTTTAAAACAGTTATTACCAACTACCCCAGTAAAAATTGCAACTTCAGTTTTGGCAAATATCTCTGGAGTTAAACGTAATGATCTTTATTCTTTAGCATTGAAATTAAAAGAAGATAACGATCTTTTATAACAATCTGATATAATACTTTTGAGAGTCGGCCGGGCAACCGCTGCCGTGTACGCGTGTCTTAGACATACGGTCACTGGGGGAGGAAAGTCCGAGCTCCATAGGACAGGGTGCCAGGTAACGCCTGGAGAGCGCAAGCTCATGACTAGTGCAACAGAGAGTAGACCGCCTAAGTGTGAAAACACAGGTAAGGGTGAAAGGGTGCGGTAAGAGCGCACCGCTTTCTTAGTAATAAGAAAGGCTTGGTAAACTCCACCCGGAGCAAGATCGAATAGGTTTCCATATGGTGTGGTCCGCACCGGAGACGGGTTGATTGCTGGAACCGGTGAGCGATTGCCGGTCTAGAGGAATGGTTGCCACTGCAATAAAAAGCAGTACAGAACTCGGCTTATAGGCCGGCTCATTTATTTAGGATTTCTTGCCCATAATGCCATTTGCTCATATTCCCGTATTACTTAATGAAGTTTTAGAAGGCCTTGCCATCAAAGAAGATGGCATCTATGTTGATGCTACTTTTGGTCGTGGAGGGCATTCTCGGTGTATATTAGAAAAATTAGGTCCTAATGGGCGTTTATATGCATTAGATCGCGATTTAGAAGCTATTGCAGCTTCTAAAAGTATTGTTGATGAGCGTTTTAAAATCGCTCATAGTCGTTTTTCTAATCTTAAATCTGTATGTGAGGATTTTGGTATTGTAGGAAGAGTTGATGGCATTTTAATGGATATTGGTGTCTCCTCTCCTCAGCTTGATGATTCAGAGCGTGGATTCTCTTTTGATCGCGATGGTCCTTTAGATATGCGTATGGATCAAAGCGCAAAATTAGATGCACAAACTATAGTTAATACTTACTCACAAAAAGATTTAGCTTATATTTTTAAAGTCTATGGTGAGGAACGTTTTGCTTCTAAAGTTGCTAGCGCTATTGTAAGAGAGCGTCAAAAGCAACCTTTTTTAAGAACCATGCAATTATCTGAACTCATCAAAAAGACTATTCCTGGATGGACAGAATCAAAGCACAAGGCTACTCGTTGTTTCCAAGCTTTACGTATAGCAGTCAATTCTGAATTAGATGAATTACGTGAAGCCTTAGATCAATGTATTGATGTTTTAAATGACAATGGTAGATTGTGTGTTATAAGCTTTCATTCGCTTGAAGATCGTATAGTAAAAAATTTTATAAAAGACAAGGCGCGTGGTCAGGAGATTCCTTCGGCCATTCCATTGACCTTCGAGCAAACAGAACAACTGCGCCTGGCTACAGCAACTATGGAGCCCATCGGCGGAGCCGTTAAAGCCGGCGAAGCTGAACTTTCACGTAATGTCCGCTCGCGTAGCGCTACTTTAAGAGTCTGCGCGCGGATGAAGAGGCTTAAAACATAAATGCAAAGTGCAGCTGCCAGGATTTTAGAGGATGATTCTCAAGTACAAGAGATTCAATCCATAGAAAAACAAGAAAATACCGCAGCTTCCAAAGAAAAAAAACAAAATGATAAAGAGGCTCCTAAAGCTAAGGAGCCAATTGTCATTAATGTTAATTTGGAAGACCTTGGTGAGGAAACATATAATTCCTTTAATCGTCGTTACGAGTATTTAGGTCAGACTAAAGTTAGGTCATTGTTGCCGACTATAGTTACAGATCTTATGCGTAATAGCTTAGTTTATTTATTAGCATTAGCTGTTACGGCTTTATGTATTTATAAAGTGATTCAGGTACAAGATACCCGTCAACTTACTGCGAACTTAAATGAAGTTAATCGCAATATTGAAAATCAAAGCCGTGAGAGTTTATTGTTACAAGCACAACGTCAATCATTGTCGGCGCATTCATTTATTCGTGAACAAGCAATACAGAAATTAGGAATGGTGAATCCCAAAACCGAGGCGGAAGTTGTCATTCGTCTGGATCATTAGATGTCACTATTTACCGATAAAGAAGGAGATGGGAATTTAAAAATTTCTCGTTTCCGTATTAGTGTAGTTTGCTTAGTTCTAGTAAGTGTAATTGTTGTCATAATTGCACGTTTATTATGGATACAGGTATTACACCCAGAGCGTCTTATCGCTGAGGGTAATGCTCGTGTGTTACGTAATTATCACTATGAACCTGCCCGAGGCAAGATCACCGATCGCCAAGGAAAAATTCTTGCCATCTCCATTCCGGTTAAAACTGTTGATGCCGATCCTAAGGTTTTGCATGAAACTGGTATAGCTAAAGATAAAAAAGCTATTGCCAAATTAGCCGAAATTTTAGAACTTGATCCTCAAGAGCTTTCTGAAAAAATCAAAGATCCTAGCCGACGTTTTGTTCATTTAAAACATTATCTTGATATTGATAAAGCTCAATTATTACAAGAAATTGCTAAAGATGGCATCATTTTAAATGATAGCTACCGTCGTTATTATCCTACAGGTGAGGTTAACTCTAATTTAGTCGGTATTTTAAATGGCGATGGTGTGGGAGTTTATGGGGTTGAACAAAGCTTTAATAGTTATTTAACAGCTACAGCAACCACTCGTTCAGCTCATAAAGATCGTTATAACCATGTTATAGAAAATTTGGGTATTGTTAAAGCCGGAGCTGCTGGTGGTAACTTAGTTTTAAGTATCGACAATCGTCTGCAGAGCATTGCTTATAAAGCGTTAGATGATGCAGTTAAAGTTAATGAAGCTGAGAGTGGTTGTGCGGTGTTAATTGATGTTCGAACTGGTGAGATCTTAGCTATGGCGAATAGCCCGTCTTTTGATCCAAATAATAGAAGCCATTTTGATATTAAGAATGCTAAAAATCGTACCATTACCGACATTTTTGAACCAGGTTCTACCATGAAACCTATTGTTGCTTTAGCAGCTTTAGAAAGTGGATCTGTAAATTGGAAAGAGGTTTTTGATACTAGACCATTTGTTGTGGATGGTAAAGTAGTACGTGATTCACATGCGATGAATACTGGTACTTTACTTGATATTATCAAGTATTCTTCAAATACTGGTATGGCCCATATTTCTCAAAGAATTGGCCCTTATAAGATTATGGATATGCTTCAGCGCTTTGGTTTTGGCCGCAAATCGCAATCTGGTCTTGTGGGTGAGAGTGCAGGTCGTTTAAATGAGAGACGTACCTTTTGGTCAGAAATTGATAAAGCTACATTGGGGTTTGGTTATGGTGTCGCAGTTACAAGTCTGCAATTAGCATCGGCTTATGCCACTATAGCTTCAGGTGGAGCTTATCATCCAATTTCAATTTTAAGAGTATTAAAGCCTCCGGCAGCTACACAAGTTGCCAATGCCATAGAAGTTAAACGTATGCAGATGGCTTTAGAGACTGTGGTTGCAGCTGGTACTGGTAGCAAGGCTGCGATTGAGCGCTATCGTGTAGCCGGAAAGACTGGTACTGCTCGTATTGCGACTGCAGGTGGTTATGGTAAGGACTATATGGCTACCTTTGCAGGATATGCACCAATTTCATCACCGCGTTTTGCAATGGTTGTTGTAATTACAGCCCCGCGTGCAGGTAAATTTTACGGTGGTGTTGTTTCAGGACCAGTATTCCAAGAAGTAATGGCCCAGGCTTTACAATTATATAATGTGCCTCCAGATAGGGAAATTAACGAAGAAAATTAGAGAGCAGGCTGTTTATGTTTACTTTAAAGGATTTATGTAATTTTGTAGGGGCTAAAGCAGATCAGAGTAATTTTGATGTGGAAATTAGAGCCTTGCAAACAGATTCTCGTCTTTGTGATGAGTTTAGTGTTTTCGTACCATTAAATGGAGCTCATGTTAATGGTTGTGATTTTTTTAAAGGCGCTCAAGCTCATGGAGCTGTAGCTGCTTTAATTAGCAAAGACAATCAGCCTAGCGCTGAGCAATTGCAAGATATCCATATGCCTTTAATTTATATGGATAAGGATGCAAGTTTTTATGCAGAAGTTGCAACTTGGCTCAACGATTATCCTTCTAAGAAATTAAAACTTATAGGTATTACTGGCACTAATGGTAAGAGCACCATTACCTCGCTTATAAGTCAATGGCTAACTTTAGTTAGTGGTGGCAAGGTAGGCTTGCTTGGTACCTTAGGTTATGGTTTTTTGCCTAATTTACATAAAAGTGCTAACACTACTTTAGATGCTATAAATCTGCAGAGAGTTTTAGGGGAGATGGTAAAAGATAAAGCTCAGTATGCAGTTATGGAAGTCTCATCTATCGGTGTTTGTGAAGGGCGTATTCAAGGTTGCCAATTTGCCTCTGGAGGATTTACAAATCTTACTCGTGATCACCTTGATTATCATAAAACCATGGAAAACTATGCTAAAGCTAAAAAGAAATTTTTAGATCTTTTGCCAGATGATCATATTGTTATCAATGTCGATGATAGTTGCGGTGCAAGTTTTGCTCAAGATTATCCTAAATGTATCGCCATTAGCTATAAAAAACAGTTAAAAAATAGTGAAGATACGCAATACAAGCGTTACGTTTTTGTTGAAGATATAGTTTATAAGCGTGATTCATTGCAATTAAAATTTGATACCTATCTAGGTAAAGGGCAGAGTGAATTTAAGCTCTTAGGTACATTTAATGTGGAAAATATTGCCATAGCTTTAGGTGTGCTTTTATCTTTGAATGTACCTTTAGAAAGACTTATGGCAACAGCTTCAAAATTGGTTCCTGTTAAAGGTAGAGTGGAGTGTTTTAGAGCAGAGAATAAGCCCCATTTAGTTGTTGATTATGCACATACTCCAGATGGCGTAGAACAGGTTTTAAAGGCAGTGCGCGCACATCATCCTCAAGGCCAGATCTGGTGTGTTTTAGGTTGTGGTGGTGACCGCGATAAGGGTAAACGTGCCATCATGGCAATTAAGGCTTGTGTTCATGCCGATAAGGTGATTTTTACCTCCGATAATCCTCGTACTGAAGATCCTGAAATGATTATTGATGATATGGTTATGGGTGTACAACAAGCTCATAATTATATGCGCCTTGTAGATAGAACCGACGCTATTAAATATGCTTTTACTCATGCAAATGCTGATGATTGCATTGTAATTGCTGGTAAGGGGCATGAAGATTATCAAATTTTCAAAGATAAGGTGATTTCTTATTCAGATAGAAAACTTGCCGCCTCACTTGTAGGAGTTGATTGTGATTGATTTTAAATTAAGTGAGGTAGCTGTTTTAGCTCTAGCAACTTTAAAGGGACAAGATTTAAATATATCTAAGGTTTCTACAGATTCCCGCGATTGTGCAGGAGCTTTATTTATTGCCCTTAAAGGAGAAAATTTTGATGGGCATGATTTTATAGATAAAGCTATAGATAATGGTGCTGTTGCTGTGGCATTAAGCTCAGATAGACCTTTAAGTGTTCCAAAGATTATCTGTAAAGATACTTTACGTTTTTTAGGTTTATGTGGTTTATGTGTAAGACGCAAAAGTAAAGCTTTTGTGGTGGCCCTTACTGGTTCTTGTGGTAAGACTACGGTTAAAGAATATACCAACAGTATTCTTTCTTTTAAAGGCAAGACTATTGCTACAAATGGCAATTTTAATAATGATGTAGGTGTTCCTTTAACTTTATTACGTCTTCAAAGAGATACTGATTTTGCCGTGATTGAACAGGGCGCTAGTCATCCTTTAGATATAGCTAGAACTTCAGAGTTTGTAGAGTCAAAGGTTGCTTTAATCAATAATGTGGGGATTGCTCATTTAGAAGGTTTTATTACAACTGAGGGTATTTATAAAGGTAAGAGCGAAATCTTAGATAATGTTTATGCGCGTCAAGGTATAGGCATTGTGTGTGCTGATAGCCCTTGGTATAAGCGTTGGTGTCAGGATTATCTACGAGAAAAAGCTGATGGCAGATTATTATCTTTCGGTTTCGCTAAAGAGGCAGATGTAAGACTTGAAAATCTAAAAGTATCAATTGATAAGCTTAATTTTGATTTGTTAATTCAAGGACAAATTTTGCAAATTGAACTGCCGGTCATAGGTGAACACAATGCTCTAAATGCAGCTGCTGCCGCAAGCTTAGCTTTGTGTGCTGGAGCAAGCTTAGAGGAGATCCGTCAAGGATTAAATCAATCTAAAAATCTTAAGGGCAGATTATCACTTAAAGACTATGGTAATTTTACTTTAATTGATGATGCTTATAATGCAAGTTTTAATGCAGTACTTGCTGCTTTAAATACTTTATCCTTATGCAAGGGGCATCGCGTATTCATTTTTGGTGATATGGGAGAGCTTGGTGTACAAGAGAGAGAATTTCATCGTCAGGTCGGTGAATTTGCCTATAATCATGTTGATGAAATGTTATGCGTAGGGACGTTAAGTGCATTTAGTGTGAATGCTTGTGGAAATAAGGCTAAGCATTTTAATTGTCATGAAGATCTCGTAAAATATGCGCTTAATTTAATGAACAACACTTATTGTAGCTTCTTAGTAAAGGGCTCACATGCAATGCATATGCAAACTATAAGTGAAGAGATAATCGCACATGGAGAGCGAAAATGATTGTTTTTCTGTCAGAGTGGCTTAGTAATTATATAGATGCTTTGCGCGTTTTTAGTTACCTGACTTTTAGAGCTGTAATGGCATTATTTACAGCATTGATTATTGCCTTATGTTTTGGACCTTTAAGTATTAGATCTTTACAGGTTCTGCATTTTGGACAAGTTGTACGCGACGATGGTCCTCAATCTCATTTAAAGAAACAAGGTACTCCGACTATGGGAGGTATCTTGATTATAGGTTCAATTGTGGTGACCATGTTACTGTGGTGTCGTTTAGATAATGTTTATACTTGGTATACCATTGCCACCTTATTGGCATATGCAACTATTGGTTTTGCTGATGATTATTTAAAGGTAGTGCGCCATGATCCTCATGGTTTACGTGCTAAGTATAAATATTTCTGGCAATCAGCCGCTGCTTTGACCTTAGGGTGTTGTATCTACGGCACGGCTTCAAGTTCAGCGGAAACAACCTTTGTTGTACCATTTTTTAAGAATGTCATGCCGGATATTGGCTTTTTAATTATTCCTTTGGCTTATTTTGTTTTAACCGGTTCGTCGAATGCGGTTAATCTGACAGATGGTTTAGATGGCTTAGCTATTATTACCACGATTACTGTTGCCGCAGGTTTAGGTATTGTCGCCTGGGCTACTTCTAATGCTAACTTTGCCTCATATTTATATATTCCTTATGTTCCAAAAGCTGCTGAGTTGACTATGGCTTGTACAGCTATTGTGGGCGCAGGCTTGGGTTTTTTATGGTTTAATTCATACCCTGCAGAAGTATTTATGGGAGATGTTGGTTCTTTAGCTTTAGGTGCAGCTTTAGGAATTATTGCTATTTTAATTCGTCAGGAAATTTTGCTCTTTATTATGGGCGGCATTTTTGTAATTGAAACTCTAAGTGTTATATTGCAAGTAGGTTCATATAAACTTAGGGGACGACGTATTTTTAGAATGGCTCCGATACATCATCATTTTGAGAAAGGTGGTTGGCCTGAGCCTCGAGTAATGGCCCGTTTTTGGATCATTACCTTAGTCTTAGTTTTGATTGGTCTCATTACCCTTAAGTTACGTTAATATAAGGATAATTTTATGAACCCTGCATTAAATGGTAAAAAAATTGCGGTAATTGGTTTAGGTATTTCTAATATCGCATGTATAAATTATCTCTTGAAGCACGATTTAATCAAATTGTCGGTTTTTGATACTCGTGAAAACCCTCCGCATATTGAAGAGTTACCTGTTGGTATTGATTTTCATTTAGGACCTATCAATGCTGAAGAGTTAAAAAGTTACGATATTTTAGTTTTAAGCCCTGGTTTGAGTATAAATATGCCAGAGGTTGTTGAAGCTCAAAAGAGCGGTGCACAAGTTGTAGGTGATATAGAACTTTTTGCCTATGAAGCCAAAGCGCCAATCATTGGTATTACAGGCTCAAATGGTAAGTCTACAGTAACTACATTAGTAGGTTATATGGCCGATAAGGCAGGCTTGCAAGTAGCTATTGGTGCAAATATCGGTACTCCGGTTTTTAATATTCTATCTAATGAAGTGGAATTATATGTGTTAGAACTGTCAAGTTTCGAGCTTGAAACTACACGTAATTTACACTTAAAAGCGGGTGTGATTTTAAATATATCTGAGGACCATTTAGACCGCTATCACGGCTCTATTACAGAATATACCAAGGCCAAGAAGGAAATTTATCATCATTGTGAGGTAAAGGTTACTAATCGAGATGATAGTGCTACCTTTGATGGTGAAGATGCAGGGGCTGTAAGTTTTGGTCTTGATAATCAGTCTTATGGCCGTGAGGTTTGTGAAGAAGGAACTTTTTTAACTGTAAATGGAGAGCGCATTATCAATACGTCTGAGATGCGTATTTACGGAGTACACAATCAGTTAAATGCTTTAGCTGCAATGGCACTAGCCGATGCTGCTGGTATTTCACGTCAAGCTCAGGTTATGGCTTTAAAGACCTTTAGTGGACTGCCTCATCGCTGTCAACTTGTGCGTAAGCTCGATGGGGTTAACTATTATAATGATTCTAAGGCTACTAATGTGGCTTCAACAGAAGCTGCAATTATGGGCCTTAAGGATTTACATAAAAATGGCATTATCCTTTTAGCAGGAGGTTTAGGTAAGGGGCAGGATTTTACTCCACTTAAACGCTATATAGGACATGAGGTCTGTGATGTTTTCTGTTTTGGAAAAGATGCTAAAAAGATTTTAGATCTCAGCCCAGAGCATTGCCACAGTGTGGTAAATATGCGTCAGGCTCTGCGTGATGCTAAAGCTATTGTTAAGAGTGGCCAGGCAATTTTATTATCACCAGCTTGTGCATCCTTTGATCAATTTAAAGGATTTGAAGATCGTGGTCATATCTTTGTCAATATGGTAACTCGTCTTCAGGATGATTAGGAATCTAAGATCTAGATGGCGTCTTCAAGATCCGTAGGATACGACCGCTGGCTACTTTTGGATATGGTAGTGCTTTTATGTATTGGGGTGGTAATGATAAGTTCTGCCTCAATCATGGAGTCGTTTATGCGTTATGGCGACGAGCTCTATCAGATGAAAAAACATCTCATGACCATTGTGATGGCTTTATTCTGTGCGGTAATCACGGTAATGATACCTACAAAAACTTTAAATAAGTTTTCTTTAGTGGGCATGATGATCTCCTTAACTTTATTGATTTTAGTTTTGATTGTAGGTCGAGAAATCAATGAAGCTAAGCGATGGATTAACTTAGGTTTTTTTAATTTACAACCTGCAGAAGTTTTGAAGATTTGCTGGATCTTATATTTTTCTAGCTATACGACTCGAAAAATTGATGCTGTAAGTAATACCCTTTTAGGCTTTTTAAAACCATTAGTCTTTATCGGTATTATGGCAGGATTGCTTTTAGCTCAGCCTGACTTTGGTTCAACTATGGTTGTAGCTTCTATAACCTTTGCCATATTATGGGTAGCAGGAGCTGGATTTATAAAATACGTTTTCGTCTTATTGGTTGGAATGTTGGCGGCCTATTTAGTAGTAATAGCCCAGCCTTATCGCCTATTACGTGTAACCTCTTTTTTAGATCCTTGGGCAGATCAATTTGGATCAGGATATCAACTTACGCAATCACTTATGGCTTTTGGACGAGGAGGAATCTTTGGACAAGGGCTTGGTAATTCAATTCAAAAACTAGGCTATTTGCCTGAAGCTCATAATGATTTTGTTATGGCTATTTTAGGTGAAGAATTTGGTTTTATAGGAGTATGCGTAGTTTTATTCTTAGAGATGGTAATTGTTTTTAAGGCACTAAAATTAGCTTTTTCTATCTTAAGACATAATGCTTTATTTCAAGGTTATGTCGCCTATGGCATAGGTATCTGGTTTTTTATTCAGACTGTAATCAATATTGGTGTTGCTTCAGGAGCATTCCCGACTAAAGGTTTGACTTTGCCTCTTATAAGTTATGGCGGTTCTGCAATGATTGTCAGTATGTGTGCCTGTGCTATTTTGTTGCGCATAGATTATGAATGGCGTAATCGTCAATTTGGTTTTTCAAAAAATGAACAATAAAAAAAGAATAATGATTATGGCCGGTGGTACCGGAGGCCATGTTTTCCCAGCCTTAGCTATTGCAGATAAACTACGTAAAGATGGACATGAAATCCTATGGTTAGGTACGCGAGGTCGAATGGAGGAACAACTAGTTCCTAAGTATGGCTTTCCTTTAGAATTTATTGAAGTTAAAGGCATAAGACGCAATGGTCTTATGGCAAAATTACGTGCCCCTTTTATGATATTTAAGGCAATCTTAGAGGCTTTAAAGGTTATAAATAAATTTAAACCAGATGTGGTTTTAGGGATGGGAGGTTATGCCTCAGGACCTGGTGGAGTCGCAGCTTTTCTAAAAAGAATACCTGTTGTTTTACATGAACAAAATGCTGCTGCAGGCTTAACAAATCGTTTGTTATTTAAAATCTCTAAAGTGGTTATGTTAGGCTTTCCAGGAGCTTTTAGTGGAAATAAGGTTAAGCTTGTAGGAAATCCTGTACGTGAGGATATTGTTGCTTTACATAATCATAAGCGAGATTTTATTCATGAGGATTTAAATATAGCGATTGTTGGTGGTTCTTTAGGAGCACAAGCTTTAAATGAATTAGTTCCTCAAGCTTTAAAGCAATGTAAAAATGCTCATATAAAGGTTACCCATCAATGTGGCAAAGGTCATGAAGCTACAGTAAAAGAAGCTTATGCTCAGGCAAGTTTTAAATATACAGTAAGTGAATTTATCACTGATATGCAAAACTTATATGCACAAAATGATTTAATTATCTGTAGAGCAGGAGCTTTAACCGTAGCTGAGACTGCAGCCTCAGGTATTCCAGCAATTTTTGTGCCGCTTCCTTCAGCTGTAGATGATCATCAAACTAAAAATGCTAAATTTATGGAAAAGTGTCAGGCTGCTTTAGTTTGTCCGCAATATAGTTTAAATATTGAAAAATTATCTGAGATTATTGATAGTTTAAATAACGACCGTCAAAAATTAGCATCAATGTCAGCAAATGCTTACGCTAATGCCGTTTTAGATGCTGCTTCTAAGGCCTGTGACATTATTATTAAAGTAAGTAAATAAAAGGTATTTTATGACTGACGATAAGAGTAAGCAAAATTTACAAGTCCCGGTAATGCATAAGGTTAAATGCATTCACTTTGTCGGTATTGGTGGGGCTGGTATGTGTGGTATTGCTGAAGTCTTGCGTAATGAAGGCTATACCGTTACAGGTTCAGATATAGCTGCCTCTAAAGTTACAGAGCGTTTAGAAAGCTTAGGCATTAAAGTTTTTATTGGACACTCTAAAGAGAATGTTAGTGGAGCTAGTGTAGTCGTAGTGTCATCAGCTATTCACAAAGGTAATCCTGAGATTGAAGAGGCTTTTAAAAAGCATATTCCGGTAGTCCGTCGAGCTGAGATGTTAGGCGAGTTAATGCGCTATCGTTATGGTATTGCTGTAAGTGGTACCCATGGCAAGACTACCACTACAAGTTTAATTTCTTCAATTTTTGCACAAGCTAAACTTGATCCTACTTTTGTAATCGGGGGCCTTTTAAATTCAGCAGGCACTAATGCTCGTTTAGGTACAGGTCGTTACCTTATCGCTGAGGCTGATGAATCTGATGCTTCATTTTTACACTTACAGCCAATGATGACTGTGGTTACTAATATTGAGGCTGATCATTTAGATACTTATGGTGGTGATTTTAGTCGTTTGTTAGATACCTTTGTGGAGTTTTTACATAATTTGCCTTTTTATGGCGTGGCAGTTTGCTGTATTGACGATCCTCATGTTAGGGAAATTTTGCCAAGAATTGGCAGGACGATTATAACCTATGGTGAAAGTGAGGATGCAGATTTTAGAGTTACTGATTTCAAAGAGTTAGGCCCTAAGAGTAGCTTCATGGTTTGTAGGCGTAATGGTTCACCTATTCGGGTTGAATTGCCGATCCCTGGTTTACATATGGCTAAAAATGCTGCTGCCGCAATTGCAGTTGCCTTAGAAGAAGGCATTGATGAGAATACAATTGTAGAGGCATTGAAATCTTTCTCAGGTGTAGGAAGACGCTTCCAAAATTATGGTGAATTCTGCTTACCTAATGGGCATAAAATTTCCTTAGTGGATGATTATGGCCATCATCCGACCGAAGTTTTAGCTACCATTAAAGCAGCAAGACAAGCTTATCCAGGAAAAAAACTGTGCATGGTTTTTCAACCGCATAGGTATACTCGTACCCGCGATTTATACGAAGATTTTGTTAGAGTATTGCAAGAAGTTGATGAGCTTGTATTAGTTGAGGTCTATCCTGCAGGTGAAGATCCAATTGTAGGCGCTGATGGACGTCATTTATGTCGTTCTATTCGTGCAAAAGGCAAGATTGAGCCTCATTTTGCACAAAGTGTAGCTGAGGTTCCGGCAATTTTGGAGAGTATTTTGCCTGATGATGCTTTGCTCTTAACTCAAGGCGCTGGCAACGTAGTTCAAGTTGCACGTAATTTAAGTAAGATGTGGTCTGCTTTATAAGGTGCTTGTGTGGTAAGAAAGATCTCTCGTGGTTATTTTATCGGAGGATTGCTGTTTGCCCTAGTATTGATTGTTTCGGTCATCAAAGGGGATTTGTTATTGCAACAATTACTCTCTGAAGATGATATGTTGCCTGTGAGAGCAGTGCAGATTGATGGAGCTTTACAGCAATTAACACGTAAGCAAATAGCAGATCTTACAGGTAGAGTTTGCGCCGGAGAGAATATTGCCACTTTAGATCTTAGCCTTTTGCAAAAGACTTTAATGTCTGAACCCTGGGTGGCACAGGTTGCGATCAAGAAAAAAATGCCTGATACTTTAGTTATTTCTTTAGTTGAACACGTACCTGCGGCATATTGGAATGAAAAAGGCTTTTATGATGCTAAAACCGCATCTGTTTTTTATCCTAAGGATAATACTTTTAGTGCCCCATTAGTTAGATTAGGAGCTGAGCGCGATAATCTGGCTAAAGAGGTCTACGACAATGCGGTATTATTTATACATCTTATGCAGGGAAGTCCTTATCAAATGTATGCTTTATATTTAGATAAGGTTCACAGTTACATACTTACACTTAATAATAAAACTAAAACTCGTTTAATTTTAGGTCGAGGTCGAAATACATCTGTTGTAAGATTAAAACGCTTTTTAAAGGCTTTTACCCATACAGGTTTAGATCTTAATGATGTAGCCTATGTGGATTTACGTTATGACGTAGGTTTTGCCGTTGGTAAAGTAGAGAATTCAGGAGACAATAAGAATGGGGCTGTTTCAAAAAAGCAATAATAAGCAACAACCAGGGCAAAAAAAAGATGAAACTGAAGTACAGTTAGCCTTGGATATCGGCTCTTCAAAGATTCGTCTGATTGCAGGAAAGGTTCTTGAAGATAAATCGGTTTTAGTTTTAGGTTATATGGAAGTCCCTAGTGTGGGAGTAAGTAAGGGCGCGGTTACAGATATAGCTCTTTTAAGTTCAGCTATTGCCGATCTTATCCGTAAATTTACTGAAACTTATAAAATCCATGTTGACCATTTAACAGTAGGTTTCCCAAGTTGCTTTGCTTTGGCTGAAAATCAGCAGGGTACAGCAACAGTTCAGTCAGGTAAGGTTACAGCTGAGGATCGTGATAGTGCGATTAAAAATGCAAAAGCTGGTATCCAAAGTATTGATGAGACAAAATTTAAAATTGTCCATATTATTCCACAGAATTATATTACAGAAACTTCTGATGAAATTTATAACCCTATAGGTCAATATGCCAAAAAGATTGGCGTTTGCGTACATATAATTGGAATTAAGCTTTCACATATAAAAAATATCGAAAGTGTTTTAAAGTCCATCAATCCTGACTTGCGTATTGATTCTGATGTTAATAATGATAATGCAGCATCTGATGCCGTTTTAACTGAAAGTGAAAAAGAAATTGGTGTATGCCATATAGATATCGGCAAAGGGACTGTTGGTGTTAGCGTTTATGATAAGAAACATCGAGTTATTAGTTTTGGTATTAACGACGGTGGTGTTTATATAGATGATGAAATTGCTAGATACTATGGTCTTAATATGAGTGCTGCTGAAAAATTGCGCATTCAATTAGGCGTGGCAAGAGAGGATTATTTAGTAGACAATGACTACGATTATGTAGAAGTACAATTGCGTGGTAGTAATCCTAATCAAGCAAATGTTATCAAAGTAAAAAAAGCCGAAATTTCTTATTTTATCAATAAGAATCTTACTAATATTTTCCGTAAGGTTATAGACCATATTGATCTTGAGGCTAAAGTAAATAAATTAAACGATAAAAGTTTTTCTTTAGGTGCAGGTTTTGTGATCACAGGCGGTGTTGCAAAAACTCCTTATATCGATCAAGTGCTTGAAAATGTTATCTTTAACAGAGGGGACAATACTGAAATTTTAATTAATCGAAAATTCCGTATTGGTATTCCTAGAGGAGTAGAAGTTGCTCCTGATGCTTGTGATAAGGGAATTTTAGAAGATCCTGATAAATCCGTGATTATAGGTCTTTTAAGATGTGCTCAAGATAGCATTGAATCTCAGCTCGAACAAAAGCGCACCCAAAATTCAAACTCTCATCGTGGTTTTATGAGAAGTATGGTTGATTGGTTTAAGCGTGAACTTTGATAAACAATTTACGTTTTAAAAGTTTAAAAGCTTTAGAATATGTTATAAGTAGTAATTAAGAAAAGTCAGGTTTTTAGAGAGTTATAAAAATGAGCGATTTTCGTGTCGAATCGGTTTCAAATAGCACCCCAGATACGGGGATCACACCATCAAATAGCTGTGTTATAAGAGTTATTGGTATTGGTGGCGGTGGCGGCAATATGTTGCAGCACATGATAAATGAAAGCTTAAGTGGAGTAGAGTTTATCGCTGTTAATACTGACAGCCAAGCCCTAAAAAAATCCTCTTCTCCAACTAAAGTGCAGATAGGTGTAAAGCTTACTGATGGTTTAGGTGCTGGCTGCGATCCTAATAAAGGTCGAAAAGCTGCTGAGGAGAGTAAGGAAGATATCAAGAAACTTTTACAAAGTTCAGATATGGTCTTTATTACAGCAGGCATGGGTGGCGGTACTGGTACTGGTGCAGCCCCGATTATTGCTGAAATTGCTAAAGAATCTGGTGCTTTAACCGTTGCTGTTGTTACCAAGCCTTTTAAATTTGAAGGTAAAAGACACATGGTTAATGCCGAATCTGGCATCACTGAGTTATCAAAACACGTTGATTCTCTAATTGTAATTGACAACGATAAATTATTAAGAAATTTAGGTGCTAATGTAACTATTGTTAATGCTTTTAATGCTGCTAATGATGTTTTATTAAATGCAGTCCGTGGCATTACAGATTTCATTACTAATCCAGGTTATATCAATCTTGACTTTGCTGATGTCCAAACCGTAATGCGCGGTAGAGGTCATGCAATGATTGGTTCAGGTGTTGGTCAGGGCGCAAACTTTGTTGAAGATGCTGTTGAGCGCGCTATTCATAGTCCTTTAATTGAGCCTGTTGACGTTTCTTCAGCTGCCGGTCTTTTAGTCAATGTGCGCGTTAACCCTAATTTCCCGATTACTAAATGGGAAGAAGTTTGTAATGCTGTACAAGCTTATGCAGACGAAGAGGCCGATTGTAAGTTTGGTATGACTTTCGATGAGAGCATATCTGAGGATCAAATTGCGATTACTATCTTAATTACAGGTATTTCTGATAATAATGAAGCTAATCAAAATGTATCTATGCCACAGATGCAACAACAGCAATCTCCTCAGCAAATGCCTAATAATATGCGTACTTTTGCTCCAAGTCATAATTTCTTTGAGGGTGTAAAAAATAATGTGCAAATGGCACCTATGCCTCAAAATCCTATGCGTCAGCAGATGAATCCTAACTTCAATCAGTATCAACAGATGCCTCCTCAGATGATTCAACAACCTCAAAGAGAAATGCATGCTCCGATTTTTGAGGCTAATCTTGATGATGACGAGATTACTATTACAAGACCGCAAAGTTCTGATAATAAAATGCGACCTCGCCCTCAGGAGGATAACAATGTAGATTTGTGGGATATGCCACCAATTTTAAGAAGTAAATCAGAATAAAAAATAGAAAGGCAACTTTTAAAAGTTGCCTTTTTTCACAAAAGTCTTTTATATAGCTATAATTAGCTTATTATCTAAGGCATTTTATAAAGAGACATACATGATTGATTATCATTTAGATACTGCACAAACAAATGACAGCGTGGATGATATAAATCCGTTAGCAACGCGCCATGTTTTGGTGATAGGTGTAGGTGGCGGTGGTTGTAATGCTTTACAGCATGCTATCAATGAGCGTATTGAGGGTGTTAAATTTATTGCTATCAATACTGATACACAGTCTTTGCGTAAATCTACAGCACATTTAAAGGTACAGATTGGTGTTAATCAGACAGGTGGCCTTGGAGCAGGTTGTGATCCGAATAAAGGACTTATGGCAGCCCAGGAGAGCTTAGCTGATATAAAAGCTATTTTAAAAGGCGCCGATATGGTCTTTATCACAGCCGGTATGGGTGGTGGTACGGGTACAGGCGCTACCCCTTTAATTGCTAAGGTAGCTCACGACTTAGGTGCTTTAACTGTAGGTGTGGTAACTAGACCTTTTAAGTTTGAAGGAAGACGTCATATTGTAAATGCTAATGAAGGCATAGCGGAACTTTCAAAGCATATAGATTCTCTTTTAGTCATTGATAATGATAAGCTTTTGCGGAATTTAGGCTCAGGTGTTACCTTAGTAGACGCTTTTAAAGCTTGTGATGATGTTCTTTACCATGCCGTACGAGGTATTACCGATTTTATCGTAAATCCTGGTTTTATTAACGTTGATTTTAATGATGTATTAACCGTTATGAGTGGTCGCGGTTTTGCGATGATTGGTACTGGTTATGGAAAAGGAGCAACTTGTGTAGCAGATGCAGTAAAAAATGCTATTTGCTCTCCTCTTGTAGATCCGATCGTTTTATCGTCAGCTGCAGGTTTATTAGCAAATTTACGCATAAGTTCGTCATTCCCTATCAATCTTGTTAATGATGTATGTAGTTCTTTACAGGAATATGCCAATGAAGAAGCGGATTTTAAATTTGGCATGATTTATGATGAATCTTTAGAAAGTGATGAATTACATCTTACAGTTTTAATTACAGGAATCACTCAGCAAGAGGTTTTAGATAAAGCACCTGTAAAAAAACAAGTACAAAAGGATCTGAGAACTAGTCACCCAGAGCCACAAGCTTTGTATTCGCAAGCTTCGCTTGCAAGTGATAATAATCAAAGAAACATCAATGCTTTTCAGCAATTGCAACAAATGCAAATGATGGCAAATCCTAATCGAGTAATATCAAATAGGAATGAGTCTTTATCTCAAAACATATCCCAATCTCAAAACTATGCTAAAAATTCTGCTGATTTTAAGCAATTTCAGAATTCTAGAAATATTCCTAATCGGGATAATTATTTTAGACAAGAGCAAAAGCAGGACTATAGAGTAAATAATCTTGACGATAACCGTTATCAAAATAATGCCACTAATGTAAGAGTGCAGGATACTAGATCTTATAAGCAAAACGTTCCACAAAATTTTAATGGCTATCAATCTCAGAATTTTTATCAAAATAATCAGGTGGAATTGAATAGTCAAAATGTGAGAATTGATCCTTATATGCAGCGAAATGAGAAACAAAAAATATATCCGCAAAATTCTCAAAATAATGGCACTTATAATCAGGAAAATATGGCTCAACATCCTTATATACAAGGAAATTCTGATATGTATAATTATGGTTATAATCAAAATCATGCGGAAAGATCTCAAGAACAATATCAGGAAAAAAAATCCCTTAATGAAGGGCATAAGGCTACGGATGATTTAGAGTTACCACCAATTCTTAATCGACGAATTCGTTAAAGTTATTGATGCCAAAATGTAATTTTTGGTATAGAATGGAAGCGATTTTCTATATTTAGAATGTAGAAAAATCGCTTTCTTTTTTTAAGTTCACCACAAAAGGGAGAACGGTCATGACCAAACAACGTACTCTAAAGAAACCTTTATCTGCAACCGGAATAGGTTTGCATTCAGGATCAAAAGTACAAGTAAGCATGCGTCCTGCTCCTGCTAATACAGGCATTGTTTATACTCGTTGTGATTTAAATCCTCCGGTAGTTATGCAGTGCTCAGCGCAAAATGTGCGTGATACGCAGTTATGTACTGCTTTAGTTAATGAAGATGGTGTACGTATTTCTACTGTAGAGCATCTTACTGCGGCTTTAGCAGCTTTTGGTATTGATAATCTCTATATAGATGTCAATGCTCCTGAAATTCCTGTTATGGATGGTTCAGCACAACTGTGGATTTATTTATTTGAATCAGTTGGTGTAGTTGAGCTTACTGAGAGCAAACACTATTACAAAGTCTTACGTAAGGTAAGAGTTGAAAATGGTGATAAATGGGCAGAGCTCAATCCATCAGATTCAGGCTTTAATTTAGATTTAACCATTGATTTTAACCATCCGGCTATGGATAGAGATTTGCAACATTTACATTTTGATTTTTCAGGACGTAAATTTGCTGAACAGATCGCTAAAGCTCGCACTTTCTGCTTTATGCGTGATGTTGAATATATGCATGCTCATCATTTAGCACTAGGCGGTTCTTTAGAAAATGCTGTAGTTTTAGATGATTTTAGAGTTGTAAATCCAGATGGTTTACGTAGCCCAGATGAGTTTGTGCGCCATAAGATGTTAGATGCAATTGGCGATTTGTATATGAATGGTCACAGTATTTTGGGTTCATTTAAAGCCTATAAAACAGGCCATGATTTGAATAATCGCTTGCTTAAGGCTTTATTATCTTCGCCTGAAAATTACGAAATAGTAACCTTAGATTCAAGAGCTCAAGCTAAACAGGATATTGAATTTATTCAGGATAATACTCAACTTTTAGGAAGAACTCTATCCTTTTAAATTATGCGTATTTTAAATGGCTGGCTCTGTGGCGTAAGGCAGGTGCCAGTCAAACATTTTGGCGCGCGACCTGTTCCTTTAGACATATCTTTAGTTGTCATTCATTCCATTTCTTTGCCTCCTCAACACTTTGGGGGGCATTATGTTGATGCCCTATTTACAGGAAATTTAGATCCTAAAGCTCATCCTTATTTCAAGAATATTGCCCATTTAGAGCTATCATCTCATTTATTTATTGACCGTGCAGGTAGAATTACTCAGTATGTATCTTTTTTAGATCGAGCCTGGCATGCAGGACGTTCTGTATATAAAGGTCGTAAAGAGTGCAATGATTACAGTATTGGCATTGAACTTGAGGGCAGTGACTATTGCGCTTACACTATAGCTCAATACGAAAGCTTAAATGAGGTGTTACAGAGCTTGTATAAGGCTTACCCTCGTACACGAGGTGCTTTAGCCGGACATAACGAGGTTGCTCCTTTGCGAAAGACCGATCCGGGGATATATTTTGCTTGGAAGTTTTTTCGCTAAGCTTTTTCTATATAAATCTTGTCCATATTTTTAAAAATCATATAAAGCTTAAAGGAAGATTGAATGTCAGCATATCTTAAAGATTATTTTTCTATGGTCTCTGAGCGTGAAAAACTTGGAGTTGCACCCCTGTCTCTCAATGAAGAACAAACTAAGGCTGTATGTGAACTTTTAAAACAGCCTCCTTTAGATAGTGATAAGGATTTTTTATATCTCCTAAAGAATAGAGTTAATCCAGGTGTAGATAAATCATCAAAGGTTAAAGCTGACTTTTTATACGATATAGCTTGTGGTAAGAGCGTATCACCTTTAATTGATAAAAAATTAGCTGTAGAAATGTTAGGTCAGATGCGTGGTGGTTATAACGTGTCTTACCTTGTAGCTCTTTTAGATGACAATAATTTAGCATTAGAGGCTCAACAAGCTTTAGAACAAACTTTATTAGTTTATAGTGCTTTTGATGATGTTTTAGATAAAGCAAATCAAGGCAATGTTTATGCTAAAGCTGTTATTGACAGTTGGGCTCAAGCAAAATGGTTTATAAACGCTCCTAAATTCCCTGAGTGTATGACTTTAAAAGTGTTTAAGGTCGAAGGTGAGATAAATACTGACGATTTTTCTCCTGCTCCTGATGCTTGGTCTCGTCCAGATATTCCTTTACATGCCACAGCAATGTTTAAATTCTCCCGTCCTGATATAAAACCTGATAGTGAAGGTGTAAAGGGACCTATGAAATTTATTGAAAGTTTAAAAGCTGATGGCTTACCTTTATTGTTTGCAGGAGATGTTGTAGGTACTGGATCTTCACGTAAGAGTGCAGCTAATTCCTTAATTTGGCATATTGGTAAGGATATTCCTTTTGTGCCGAATAAACGCGAAGGCGGTGTAGTTTTAGGTAGTAAAATTGCCCCGATTTTCTATACCACTTTAGAGGATTCTGGAGCTTTACCACTTGAGTGTGATGTACAGAAGCTTAAGCAAGGACAAGTTGTTGATCTTAAAGTTTATGAAGGTGAACTTTGTGATCATGAGAGTGGCGAGGTTTTAACAAGATTTGAGCCAAAGACTCCTACCTTATTAGATGAGGTTAGAGCCGGTGGACGTATTCGTTTGATTATTGGTAAAGATTTGACTAATCGTGCTCGTAAGGCTTTAGGTTTACCTCCAAGTGAGGTTTTCGCAAAAGCCTTAGAGGTTAAAGTTCAAGGTGGCTATACTCGTGCGCAAAAAATTGTAGGTAAAGCTTGTGGTTTACCTGGTGTACGTCCAGGTCAATATTGTGAACCCTTAATTAGTACAGTTGGTTCCCAAGATACTACAGGACCTATGACTCGTGATGAGATCATTGATCTAGCCTGTTTGAAATTTAATGCTTCTTTAGTTATGCAGTCTTTTTGCCATACTGCAGCTTATCCTAAGAGTGTTGATGTTAAAACTCACCATACTTTACCGCAATTTATTCAAGAACGTGGAGGTGTAGCTTTACGTCCTGGTGATGGTGTAATTCACTCTTGGTTAAATCGTATGTGCTTACCTGATACAGTAGGTACTGGTGGCGATTCTCATACTCGTATGCCTTTAGGTATTTCCTTTGCCGCAGGTTCTGGTTTGGTAGCCTTTGCTGCAGCTACAGGTATGATGCCTTTAGATATGCCTAAGTCAATCTTAGTACGCTTTACAGGAAATAGACGTCCTGGTATTACTTTACGCGATTTGGTTCATGCTATTCCTTATTTTGCTAAGCAACAGGGTTTATTAACTGTAGAAAAGCAAGGCAAGAAAAATATTTTTTCAGGTAAGATTATTGAAATTGAAGGTCTTGAGGATTTATCTGTCGAGCATGCATTTGAACTTTCAGATGCTTCAGCTGAAAGATCGGCCGCTGCTTGTGCAATTAAATTAGGAAAAGAATCTGTTTGTACTTATTTAAAATCTAATATTGCTCTTTTAAAACAGATGGCTCGTGAAGGATATGGTGATTCTAAAGCTCTACTTTCAAGAGCTCAGGCTATGGAAGAGTGGGTAGCAAATCCTGTTTTGATTGAAGCAGATCCTGATTGTAGCTATGAATATGTATTAGAGATCAATCAAGATGAAATTTTAGAGCCTATTTTATGTGTTCCAAATGATCCTGATGATGCAAGATTATTATCTGAGGTAGCTAATACCAAGATTGATGAGGTTTTCATCGGCTCATGTATGACTAATATTGGACATTATCGTGCTGCTGCTACAATTTTTGCAAAGCAAAAATCAGAGGTTCCAGTAAGATTGTGGTTAACTCCGCCTACAAGAATGGATCGCCAAGAATTAAGTGATGAAGGTCTATTAGCTGTATTTGGTAAATTAGGTGCGCGAGTTGAAATTCCTGGCTGTAGCTTGTGTATGGGCAATCAAGCACGAGTACGTGATAATGCTACAGTTATTTCTACCTCTACCCGTAATTTCCCTAATCGTTTAGGTAATGGCGCAAATGTTTATTTAGGCAGTGCAGAACTTGCATCTGTAAGCGCTATGTTAGGTCATTTACCTACAGTGGAAGAATACTTTAATGCCGCTTCAGTGTTAAATGGACATGAAGATCAAATATATTCTTTATTAGATTTTTCTAAATCTTTATAAAAAATTTTTAAAAATTTAGATAAAGTTGGAAAATTTATTATTAAAATGCGTTGTGAGATTTTTTTTCTAAGTCTTATGACGCATTATTGTTATAATAGTAACGATCAGAGCAGGATATTTATAAAAACCTGCTGACTGAAAAGGATTTGTTTTTTTAGGAGTAACACATGAAAGTTGCAGTTTTAGGCGCAGCCGGTGGTATCGGCCAGCCTTTATCCATGATTCTCAAAAATCAGCTTCCGGCCGGTTCTGAGCTCAGCCTCTATGACGTCGCACCTTTTACCCCGGGTGTTGCCAAAGATCTCAGCCACATCCCTACTGATGTTTGTGTTGAGGGCTTTACCGGTGATGATTTACCGAAGGCTTTAGAAGGCTGTGATGTTGTTGTCATCCCTGCCGGTGTAGCTCGTAAGCCTGGCATGACCCGTGATGATTTATTCAATATCAATGCCAGCATTATTGCTAACTTAGTAAAAAATTGTGCTAAGGTTTGCCCTAAGGCTTGCATCTGCATTATCACCAATCCGGTCAACTCCACTGTACCGCTCGCAGCTGAGGTTTTAAAGGCTGAGGGTGTATATGACAAGCACCGTTTATTTGGTGTTTCTGTATTAGATGTTTTACGTTCTGAGACCTTCTTAGCTGAAGAGTTAGGTATCTCCCGTGAGCGTATTTTAGTACCGGTAATCGGCGGTCACAGCGGCACCACTATTTTACCTTTAATCTCTAAGGTTATTGGTCACGAGAAGATTTCCTCTGAGCGTATTGAGGCTTTAACAGATCGTATTCAGAATGCTGGTACCGAGGTTGTTGAGGCTAAGGCTGGTGCAGGTTCTGCTACCTTATCTATGGCTTGTGCTGGTGCCCGTTTTGCCTTAAAGGTAGTTAAGGGCTTAAGCGGTGAGCCGGGTGTTTGCGAGTATGGTTATGTTGAGGGTGACGGTAAGTACTCTCAGTTCTTCGCACAGGGTGTTCGCTTTGGTAAGGGTGGCTGGGAAGAAACCTTAGACATCGGCGAGATTTCCGCCTATGAGCAGAAGGTTTTAGACGAGGCTGTTCCGCAGTTAAAGGCAAACATCGAGAAGGGTGTTAAGTTTGCCCACGAGTGGTTAGAGAAGAACAAGTAATTATTATTTAATTATTACTTGAAAAAACGGTCACACAATGTGGCCGTTTTTTTTGTATAAATTAAGCAGGTGAGGCTTTTGCAATTGTATTAGTGCTTTGAGATATAATAAGCATAATCATTCATCCTGGAGCTTGCCTTTAAATTTGGCTAAAGTTTTTAGGAGGTCACCAATTATCGATCCGTTAAGAGGAATTCCATGTTTGATAATCTGACACAACGACTTAATCGTACTTTGAAAAATATAAGTGGTCAGGGACGTATTACCGAGGATAATATTAAAGATACCTTACGCGAGGTACGTACCGCACTTTTAGAAGCTGATGTAGCCTTGCCGGTAGTAAAAGCCTTTACCTCTAGAGTTAAAGAGCAGGCTTTAGGTCAACAAGTCAGTTTGAGCTTAAGTCCAGGACAGGAATTTATCAAATGTGTTTACAATGAACTTGTAAATACTATGGGCGGTGAAACCTCAGAAATAAATTTAGCTCATCAGCCACCGGCAGTTATTTTGTTAGCTGGTTTACAAGGTGCGGGTAAAACCACTTCTGCAGCTAAGTTATCTTTATACCTTAAAGATAAACTAAAGAAAAAGGTAATGATGGTTTCTGTGGATACCTACAGACCTGCAGCTATGGATCAGTTAAAAACTTTAGCAACAGAGGTAGGTGTTGATTGCTATCCTTCAAATCCCCAAGATAAGCCTTTGGATATTGCTACAGCTGCTTTAAATGAAGCTAAGCTTAGAGCTTATGATGTGCTTATCATTGATACAGCAGGTCGTTTGGCAGTAGATGAATTTATGATGAATGAAGTCAAAGAAATTCATCTAGCGGTAGATCCTGTCGAGACTATGTTTGTTGTTGATGCAATGACTGGTCAAGATGCTGCAAATACCGCTAAAGCTTTTTCAGAAGCTTTGCCTTTAACAGGTGTTATCTTAACTAAGGCTGATGGTGATGCTCGTGGTGGTGCTGCTTTATCTGTAAAAGAAATAACAGGAAAACCGATTAAATTTATTGGTATGGGTGAAAAGGTTGCAGCTTTAGAGCCTTTCCATCCAGATCGCATTGCTTCCCGTATCTTAGATATGGGTGATCTATTATCTTTAATTGAAGATTTACAACAGCATGCCGACTTAGATAATGCCAAGAAAATGGCTGAAAAAATTCGTAAGGGGCAGGGTTTTACTTTAGATGATTTCTTAGATCAAATTGGTCAAATGAAAAAAATGGGAGGAATGTCTACTCTTTTAGATAAGCTTCCAGGCATGGGTGCTATGGCAGATCAAATCAAAGGTCAGGTTAACGATAAGATGATAGCTCATATGGAAGCAATTATTTTGTCTATGACTAAGAAAGAACGTGAGCATCCTGAGATTATCAAGGCATCGCGTAAAAAGCGTATAGCCATGGGTGCAGGAGTAAAGGTTCAAGAGGTAAATCAGCTTTTAAAGCAATTTGAGACTACTCGTCATATGATGCGCAAATTTGGTAAAGGCGGTATGCGTAAAATGGCCGGCGCTATGCGAGGCATGATGGGTGGCATGGGCGGAATGGGCGGTATGGGAGCCTTTGGCAATATTTTCCGCCGTTAATAATTCAAAACTAACCGTGTAATTTATTTGCACGGTTATCTTGAATTTTTTTATAAAAAGTGTATAATCCCTCCACTGTATTTTAGTAATCTTTGATGGTTGATAAAATCATCATTTCTTTTTTATAAACATAGGTATTACGAAATGGTAGTCATTCGTTTACGCCGTTTAGGCGCTAAAAAACGTCCTTTCTATCACGTCATCGTTGCAGATTCTCGTTTTGCAGCTTCTGGCCGTTTCATTGAGCAGGTTGGTTTCTTCAACCCGATCGCTGCTGGTAAAGAAGTTCGTCTGCGTCTTGACATGGAAGCAGTTAATGCTTGGATTGCTAAGGGTGCTCAGCCATCTGATCGCGTTAAGCAGCTCATCAAAGAGAATGAGATGGGTGAAGAGGCTGTTTTACAGGCTCGTGCCGCTAAGCGTGAAGCTGTTTTAGCTGCTCGTAAGGCTGCTGCTGAGGCTAAGGCTCAGGAAGAAGCCCAGGCTGCAGAGGCTTAATTAAGATGTCTGCGCAAGCAGATGATATTCCGCGTCTTATGGGACGCTTAGGTTCGTCCTATGGCATTAAAGGCTGGATGAAAATACAGTCTTATGCAAGCAGACCTGAAAACCTTTTTGACTACTCGCCATGGTTTATCCGCCGGCGCGGGGCGAAATGGCGTGAGGTTCAGGTTGAAGAATGGAAGCCGCATGGCAAAGACTTTGTTGTCAAGTTGCAAGCGGTGCATACCCCAGAAGAGGCAAAACTCTATGCGGGTATGGAAATCGGGATCAGGCGCTCAAGCCTCCCGCCTGCCGCTGAAGGCACACTTTATCTTATTGACCTGATTGGTTGTGAGGTAATTGGTCTTGACGGTATAAAGCTCGGCAAAGTGTCGGGAATTAGGGATCAAGGAGCTGCTCCTATTATGGAAGTGTCTCCCTCTGACCACCTGGCATCGGGACAACAAATTTTAATCCCGTATGTCGTAGGTCCAATTGTTACAGCAGTCGATCTCGATGCTAAGACGATTTGGACAGAGTGGGGTGTGGACTATTAACCATGTGGTTTGGTGTAGTTTCACTCTTTCCGGAAATGTTTGGTGCTGTTACTAAAAGTGGGGTAACCAGACGGGCGTGTGAACGTGGTTTGATTAGCGTTAACACTTATAACCCGCGTGATTTTACCCTTGATAAGTATCAGACTGTGGACGATAAGCCTTATGGCGGCGGTCCAGGTATGCTTATGAAGGTACAGCCATTACGAGATGCTATTGAAGCAGCTCGAAAAGATGCTCCTTCCGGAACAAAAGTTGTATGCATGTCTCCACAAGGTATACAGCTAAATCACTCTCTGGTCACACGATTCTCAAGCTGGGGTTCTATGATCTTAGTTAGCGGACGCTACGAAGGCATAGACGAGCGCATCCTTCAGAAAGAAGTCGATCTGGAGGTTTCTATCGGTGATTACGTTCTGTCAGGGGGTGAACTTCCTGCCATGTGTATCATCGATGCGGTTTCACGAATGGTTCCAGGGGTTCTTGGTAATATTCGTAATGCCGAAGAAGATACTTTTGCAGAAGGTTTGTTGCATTTTCCTCAGTATACACGTCCTGAGGTTATCGATGGAATGGAAGTTCCTGAGGTATTATTAAGCGGCGACCATGCAAGGATCAAAAAGTGGCGCTTGATGCAAGCTTTAGGACGCACTTATGAGAGACGTCCTGATTTGCTCAAAGACCGGATTTTGGATAAGACCGAGACGGAGCTTTTAAACGAGTATCTTCGTCAACGTTCATAAAGAATTTGTATATTTTTTAAAGGTACATAAATATGGCCAGCAATCCTATTATTGATGCTCTTGAGAAAGAGCAGATTCGTACTGATATCCCTGAGTTCAAGGCTGGTGATTCCGTACGCGTTGAGGTAAAAGTTGTTGAAGGTGATAAGACCCGTTTACAGGCTTTCGAGGGTAATGTTATCGCTAAGCGCAATCGTGGTTTAAACTCTTCTTTCACCGTTCGTAAGGTTTCTTCTGGTGAAGGTGTTGAGCGTGTATTCCAGACCCACTCTCCGTTAATCTCTTCTATCACTGTTACCCGTCGTGGTGACGTTCGTCGTGCTAAACTTTACTACTTACGTGATCGTTCTGGTAAGGCTGCACGTATTCGCGAGAAGGTTTAATTCAAACTCTAAAGGGTACTAACCCATTAGTAATTTGAATAAATCAAAGAGATTTCCATAATCTTGTATTACTTTATTTAATCATGATTTTGGTATATGTCCCCTCACATCAAAATGAGGGGACATTTATATAATCTCAACATTAAGTTTTAACAAGTTTTCTATATTTTCTATCTCTGTATTATTTGCAGTCTTATCCTCTTCATCTTTCAACAGTTGGTTCAAGTAATCCTAAAGCTACGCATAATTGTTTCTTTTTACTTACAAATTCAGCATAAATCAAACCATCTTTAAACTTATTAACCATGATGTTATTAAGTAGTTGCAAAACCTTATTATTACTTTTATATACCAAGGTAAAGTTATCTTAAGCTTATTTAGCTCATAGTCTTTTAGTCTATTTCTAACCATAATAGAGATTATTTTTGCAATGAATTTTGTGAAAGCTTTACTACTCAAGAGGGGTATCTTTAGATACACAAGAAGCTCTTGCAATTTAAACAGCTTTTTAAAGTGCGGAAGGCTATATACTTAGCTTGATTAAGTATAAATATGAATACAGAGGTTAAAATTATAGTTTATAGCTAGTTTTGGCAAGTTTATAAAGCAACAACTTAATGATTAAGCTAAGTTTTTTGTTTTTGAATATATAGAAATTTTTTAGAAGATCCCCCATCTTCTCGAGGGGGATGTTTAGATTAGTTTGTTTCTTTTTTAGCTGCTATAGCAGCCTTTCTTGCACGTTTTGCCGCAAAATCAGGTTTACCCTTATTCTTACGATCACGTAAGCGTTCTTTAGGCTTATGGCGCTTCTCCTCATCTTTGCGACGTTTATCAAAGCCACCACCGCTGAGATTTGCACGGCTTCTTTTTTTCTCTGATTGATGTTTAACTCCTGGGTTTTCAGGGAAGCTTGCACAGAGATTTTTAATAGCTCGTCTTTCGACATCACGACCGGTATAACGCTCAATTTTTTCTAAAGTAGCTATTTCTGAGGCAAGTACTAAAGAAATTACAATACCATTTGCGCCAGCACGGGCTGTACGTCCTGCTCTGTGAACATAAATAGCCGCATTTGCCGGAAGATCGAAGTTATAAACATGTGAAATCTCGGCAATATCAAGCCCTCTTGCTGCAACATCTGTAGCTAAGAGCATATCTGTTTGTCCCTCTTTAAAGCGTCTCATAGCCGCCTGTCTTTCGGACATGGACATATCACCTTGTAAGGTGGCACATTTAAATCCTTGACGCCTTAGAGCTACATCTAAACGTTGTAGACGCTCACGAGTCTTAACGAAGATAATAGATTTGCCTTTTACAGTTTTTAAAAGCTCACTTATAATTTTAAGTTTCTGCAGATCTGAAGCTGCATAATAAGCGCGGCTAGATAATTGCTCAGGCAATTTATCTAGACTGTCATCTCCTGCACCTAAACGGATTTCAATAGGATCATGAAGAGTTGCTTTAGCAAAATCTCTGATACCAACACCTTCTAATGTTGCTGAGAATAAGAGAGTTTGGCATTTGTTATTGATGGATTTGGTTATTTTATTAACATCATCGAAAAATCCCATGTCAAGCATACGGTCAGCTTCGTCAATGACATAGTATTCAACACCTTCTGTTGAAATCCATTCCTTGCGTAAAAATTCAAGCATACGTCCTGGAGTGGCAACAATAATATTATTATCCATCTCTCGTTGCTCAATACGATCAGCACCTCCGATAATGGCGCCACAATTTAAATCTAGGTTTGCACATAATTTATTACAAACTTCGACTACTTGCAGGGCTAATTCGCGAGATGGTTCGAGAATTAAAGCTCGTATACCATTTTTTTTCTTTTGTAACAGTCTGAAGACTAAAGGAATTAAAAAAGCTGCACTCTTACCTGTACCTGTAGGGGCTCCACCTAAAATATCGAAACCCTCACAAGCTTTAGGAATAACTAATTGCTGAATGGGGGTGGGAATTTCCCATCCGCAGCTTTTTATATTTGTGTTAATAACCTCAGGTAAGTCAAAATCAGCAAATTGCATTTATACTCCTTCATGTCCCATACGGGAAGCATGGCATTTTTTTATTAAAGCTACCATATTCTGACGTTTTTCTGTATCAGGAGTAGCTGTGCCATTAAACCAACGTACAAGCTCTAAATCTGAGGCTAAGAGCAGATCTTCGTAATCGCTGATAATATCGTCGTTCATTGTCGGCAAGTCTTGATCTACAAAAGGTAATAACATCAGATCAAGCTCGCGCATGCCACGGCGAGATTGCCATTTTATTTTTCCAGAAATTTCTTTCATAGCTATACCGCTTTTTACTAATGAAATTAGCGGCTCCTTGTATTTAAATTTTTGTTGTTGTTAAAGCTATAGATAAGATTCTATATGGCGACATGTATATGTCGCCTTAAAAGATTTAGGTAAAAATATTAAACCGCAACTTGGGCTTTTATTGGTGGATAAGGGTCATAACCTTCAAGCTCAAAGTCATCATAAACGTAGTCAAAAATTGATGGAGCTTTACGTTTTATAATAAGTTTGGGTAAGGTTCTAGGAGTGCGAGTTAATTGTAAATTAACCTGATCAAAGTGATTGTGATAAATATGAGTATCACCACCAGTCCAAACAAAGTCTCCAACCTCTAAATCACAGTCTTTAGCTATCATCATGGTTAATAATGAATAACTTGCAATATTAAAAGGCACACCTAGGAACATATCACAACTACGCTGATAAAGTTGGCAGGAAAGTTTGCCATTAGCAACATAGAATTGGAATAGAGTATGGCATGGAGGTAAAGCCATACGTTCAATGTCACCAGGATTCCAAGCGCAGACAATAATACGGCGGGAATCTGGATTGTTTTTGATCATCTCAATGGCATTTTTGAGTTGATCAATATGACGGCCATCGGCAGTTTCAAAATTACGCCATTGTTTACCATAAACTGGACCAAGATCTCCGTTTTCATCAGCCCATTCGTTCCAAATTCTTACTCCATTTTCTGTAAGATAACGAATATTAGTTGAACCACTGATGAACCATAACAGCTCATGAATAATGGATTTTAAATGTACTTTTTTAGTTGTCAAAAGAGGGAATCCCTGTGACAGATCAAAGCGCATTTGGGTTCCAAAAATGGAGCGGGTACCGACTCCAGTGCGATCTGAGCGATCGGCCCCTTCATCCATAATTCTTTTTACCAAATCAAGATAGACTTGCAAGTTTATTCTCCAAAATTATTTATTAACAAGGCGTATATCTTCAAGATCGATAATGCGACTTAGGCCTTGATTTGCTGCGTACTCATTATAAAGAGCACGAATTTTAACACTATTATCCAGAGTTAATGCTATCTGGCCTATTTCCTGCAGATCAGCAAAACTGATGCGACGGCAGATGTATTTTACCCGAGCTAATTCAGAGTAGTTCATACTTAGACATTTATAGCCTAAGGATAATAACATTAAAGCTCCTAAGGGGTTACCTGCAATTTCGCCACAGACGGAGATAGGCTTACCTAATCTATTGCTTTCATCGCATAGATATTTTAAGCATCTAATTATTGCAGGATTGAAAACATCAAAGAAGCGACAAACTTTTTGATTAGATCTATCAACAGCCATTAGATATTGAGTGAGATCATTTGAACCTATGGAGAAGAAATCTACCTCTTTGGCAATTTCTGGTAAAACATAGGCAATGCTAGGCACCTCAATCATAACGCCAAAGCGCGGTGGTTTAACTGGTTTATTAGTTTGAATTACTATCTCTTTTATGGCTTCATTTAGAATCTTTTTAAAGCTTATAACCTCTTCCAAACGGGAGACCATAGGAATCATGATTTCTAGATTTTCAAATTCTTGCTGTGCAAATAGCATTGAGCGCAATTGCGTTTTAAGAATATTAGGTTGATCTAAAGTTACACGGATTCCTCGCCATCCCAAGGCCGGATTACCTTCTTCAATAGGTAGATAGGCAAGCCCCTTATCACCACCTATATCAAGGGTACGCATACATACAGGGTAGCCTTTAAATTGCTCTAAAAGCTTGCGATACCATTCAGTTTGTTGCATCTCGCTTGGGAATGTTTGTGAGAGCATAAATGCAATTTCGGTACGATATAATCCTATACCATCGGTTTGTGCAGGTAGATCATCAGATTCATTATGGCTAAGACCAGCGTTTAGCTGAATCTTTAATTCAACACCATCTAAAGTTATACTTTTTTTATTTTTCTCTGCTGAGAATAAATCTGCCTGTTCGCGATTTTGCGAAACCAATTGACGGTATTCATCAATTACACTTTGAGAGGGTTCAATCAAGACTTCGCTATTATGACCATCAATAATAACCGTATGGCCATCAACTTCATTTAAGTTAAGCTGTACACCTATTACTGCAGGAATACCTAAGTCACGAGCTAAAATAGCTGTATGAGAACTTGTTGCATTATCTACAGTTATAAAACCTGCAATATTGTTGCGATCTAATTCTGCAACCATTGCTGCAGGCAAATTTTTAACTACTAAGATAATCTTATCGTGATCAATTTTGACACTTTGAGAAGAGGAATGCACAAGTCTTGAAATAATGATTTGGGCAAAATCTCTAGCATCAAAATATTTTTCTTTAAGACCATGCAATTTAAAATTTTGTAGTCTTTTCTCAGTTACAACTTTAATTGCCGAAGAGGCAAGAAGACCTTTATCTAAGATTTCTGAGGCCACCTCATCTTGGAATGTAGGGTCGTCTAACATATTACCGTAGCCTGATAAATAACCATTAGCAGCTTGGGCATTATGACGTTCTTGCATTTCTAAGGTGGCTTGATCCATTTCAGTTTGCAATTGGAAAATAGCTTGATTGAAAAGCTCTAATTGCATATCTCGATCTTCTGTACAAGTAATAGGTACATCTTCAAGACTTAATGTAGGTTGCCACACGACAGCTCTTGCAATAGCAATACCACCAGTACCACTTTCACCGCGACAACGCTTGATATTAGCGTCATTAGCATCACGCATACTTTTGCTTGTAGCAATGATAGAGGCTATTTGAGCTGATAAGGTCACCATGAATGATTCCTCTAGTTCATTAAAGCCTTGTTTTTGACGGCTTTGAATGACTAGTACACCTAGAAGCTCTCCTTGATTGATTACAGGAACACCTAAAAATGAGAAAAACTCATCCTCGCCTATATCAGGAAGATATTTAAAATTAGGATGAGAGGGCGCATCAGCTAGATCAACTAACTCTTGCTTTTGACCAACATATCCTACTAGGCCTTCACCAATGCGCAAATTTGCTTTACCAATTGCAGTTTTCTCTAAACCATCAGTTGCGGCTAATCTTAGGTATTTTTTAAATGGATCACTAAGATAAAGAGAGCAACAATCTGCAAAGGTAACAGCTCGTATTCGCTGAACTAAGATATCAATAGCCTTTTCTAAGGTATGTTGTGCGGCCACTTCTTCGGTGATTTGGCGCAGCGCCAAGAGGATCTGCGTCTGTCTTTCGTCCATGATTAGCCTCCGTGCTTTGATGCACGATAAAAGTTTTTATCGCCGCTTTGTAAACCGAATAGAGCCGTAGGGGAAAATTCGGTTAGAATGCGGCGGTATACGTCGCGTTTAAATGCTACAACCTGACGCACTGGATACCAATAAGAAACCCAGCGCCAGTCGTCAAATTCAGGGTGGCCTCTACGATTAAATTCAATGTGGTTTTGTTTATCACCGTTTAATGACAGCAAAAACCATTTTTGTTTTTGTCCTATGCAAACTGGATGCTCAGACCATCGTATGAGGCGTTTGGGTAAGCGATATTTATGCCAGAATCGGGAGACAGCTATTATTTTGACCTCATCGCGACGTAAGCCTAATTCTTCATAAAGCTCACGGAACATTGCATCAGTAGGTGTTTCTCCATTATCAACACCGCCTTGAGGAAATTGCCACGAATTCTGGCGAATCCGTCTTGCCCATAAAACCTGACCTTTGCGGTTGCAGATTACAATCCCGACATTGGGTCTGAATCCGTCCTTGTCTATCACAATAACCGCCAAGATAAAAAAAACTATTTAATCTCTTAATAATCAAGAGATTTGCTAATATAGAATTATCTCATAAAATCAATTATAAAAATTATTTATGGATCAAAGATTATCAACGCCCTAGATATATTTTATGAGTTATTTCATACGATTAAATTTGATTTATGTGTATTTTTAAGGATTCAAAAAAAGCTCATACTTTAGTATCACCTCCGCAAAATTTTGAGGAGCTAATTAGCTATTTAAACGCAATTAACGGTAAAAGCTTAGATGAACTTAGCAAAAGAGTAGGCCTCAAGTTGCCTAGTTCAACTTTGCACGGAAAGGGTTTTGCAGGTGAACTTATTGAATTATGTATCGGAGCTTCAGCTGGAAATGCTGCTATTCCCGATTTCCCTAATTTATGGTTAGAATTAAAAACCATTCCTGTAAGTGAGGATTTAAAACCTTTAGAATCAACTTTTATAAGTTATGCTCCTCTTACCAATATTCGTAATTTAACTTTTGAAGAGTCTTCTTTATTTGCAAAAATATCCAGAGTTCTTTTTGTAATCGTGCTCGCTCCAAGAAATTTAGAAATATCTAAAAGAAAGGTTTTAGGTTATTTTTTCTGGCAACCATCATCGACAGAATTAGCTCTTATCAAAGAAGATTTCAATGAACTTATGGAAATGGTAAAAATCGGCAATGTAGAAAAAATTTCAGCAAAGATCGGAACAGTAATTCAAATGCGTCCTAAATGTGCAAATGGAAAACAGACTACTGATTGTATTGGACCTGATGGAAATTTTATTAAGACGCGTCCTCGGGGATTTTATATGCGTCGCTGTTTTACACAAAAGTTACTAGAGCGTTATTGGAATAATTAAAAAATTAGTATATTTTTTATAAAAATAGCTTATTTTTGATAAATATTTTTTTAAAGATATAAAACAATAAGTTATCTTTTTTAGAGATTGTATAATTTTTATGTTCTGTTTTAATTTAAAATATTTAACTTAATGATTATTAAGTATTTATTTAAATAAGATCTCTAAATTTATCGTTAGATATGAACTAAATTCTTTTTTATAATCAGTAAATATAGTATATCGATAAATTAAATATGCTTAATTTTAAATTTTTTTGATGTACAATGAATGCAAATATCTAAGTAAATGGCGTGTACATCACATTTGCACGCAAAAAACAACGATATAAGATGATTATAAGAAAAAAGCATTTATGATAAGAAATATATTCTTATCTGCATATTGAGAGGGATAAGTTATGAGCGTCTCTAAAAGATTTAATGAAAAAAATAAAAAATTGACCGTTGTGTTCTATGTAAACCGTGCTGCAGCCCAAGGTGCTGAAAAAATCGATCTTCTCTGTGAGCATAATGGCTGGCAAGAAGTTGCTCTAAAGCCTCAGAAAAATGGAACTTTTAGAGGCTCTATTACCTTAAAGGTTGGAACTCAGCCTAGCTATCAGTATAAGCTTAAGTACACTTTTGCTGATGGTTCTGTTAAGTACGATAATGATTGGAATGCAGAACGCTATGTGCCAAATCCTTTTGGTGGTGAGAACTCAGTTTTTTCAACTGTAATTTCAAAACCTTTAGAGACTAACTAATATTTATTTTTCGCTTTTTAAGGTGACCTAAATAAGTTGTACAAACTTATTTGGGCACTTCATATGGGGAGATTTTTTATAAAAATTAAAAAAAATTAAAAAAAAACTTGACAGTGATCAAAGTTAAGTTTAATATAGCTGACGTTGACGCGGGGTGGAGCAGTTCGGTAGCTCGTCGGGCTCATAACCCGAAGGTCGTAGGTTCAAATCCTGCCCCCGCAACCAGATTCCTTCCTTTAAGTTAATTTAAAAAAAGATTCCTCAGCCTCTTGTAGAGGTTTTTGTTGTTTCTGATAGCTATAAATATTTTTTTCAAGTGTACGGTAATTTCTTTAGAAGCTAATTTAGTGTTTTTGTATCTTGATGTACTGACGGATAATTGAAATGTATGCGACAGAGCAATTTCCTGCAAAATAAAATTGTGTCTATAAAACATTTTCCTATATTTTTTTTTAATGCTTGGTAGTTTTTCTCTTTTATCACATGGATAAAACTCCTTTTAAGCTATTCATTTGATAGCGTAGTGGCATGTGGATAATTGACTAACCATCATATTTGCCTCCAAATTCAAAAATCTCAACGTTAAAATCAGCATATACCGATTGAAATATTTTTAATAAGTCGTTTTAGTAAGAAAAACATTTTCATTTTGCCATTATCAAAATATGAATGCCGCAATAAATATTCGGAAAAAAGTTAGATGAATATCTTCCAAACGCGATATATAAAATACTGTTGAAGACGCAAGAATCTAAGTTTGAGTAGGAGAGCGTAAGATACAGAGTTTATCTGTAACCATAGTACAGTTTTGTTGAATTAGGGAGCTCCCTCCTTTATAGGAGGGAGTATGTTCACATAATGGTTAATTACCACCACTTGGGTTTTTGTAAAGCGCTTTTATATAACTCTTCGTATTTGCGGCAAGAATCTTTCCAATTAAATCTTACTCGCATAGCATTTGTTCTGATACGACGCATTTCATCTTGATCTTCAAGATATAGAATTAAAGTACGGCGTAAGCATGAGAGTAACTCTTCAGGAGAAGGCTCATTAAAGACAAATCCATTGCCAAGCTCACGATTTTGATCATAGTCAATAACAGTATCTTTAAGTCCACCTACAGCTCTGACAATAGGGAGTGTTCCGTATGCTAAGGAATAAATTTGATTGAGACCGCAAGGCTCAAAGATAGAAGGCATTAAGAAGAAATCTGAGGCCGCCTCAATCTGATGTGCTAGAGCATTGTCATAAACAGGTTGGAACACCAATTTATTAGGATGACGGTTTGCAATTTCCTGTAATTGACGCTGTAAGTTAGGATCGCCTGTACCCTCAATGATTACTTGAACTTTGTGCTGTAAGAATCTATCTAAAATAGGGAGAATTAAACCAATACCCTTTTGATCTGTTAGGCGAGCAACCATGCCATATATAGGGGTATCACCAATTTCTAAGCCGAGTTTTCTTTGCAGTAAATATTTGCCTAAAACCTTCTCATCCATGTTATTGATGTTATAGCGGATGGTTAATAATTGATCAGTTTCAGGATCCCAGTCAGAATAATCGCAGCCATTGACAATACCACAAAGATCTTCGCGTCTGTCAATAAAGTTTTGTGCCATACCGTGTCCACCTAAATAGGTGATAAGCTCACTTGCGTAGCCAGGACTTACAGTATTGATTTTATCTGCATAAAAAACACCACATTTTAGGTAATTTATATATGAGCCCTGAGCGATACGATCATTATAAACATCTTTAATCTCAGGGATCATGAAAATTTGTTGGCGATCAAATACGCCTTGGAATGCTGCGTTATGAATGGTAATTACAGAACGAGTTTTATCAAAAAATGGATCCTGACTATATTTGAGTCTGAGGATCATTGGAGCTAAACCTGTATGCCAATCATTGCAATGCAGAATATCAGGTTGGAAATTGAGCGCCTTGCAAGACTCAATAGCAGCTGCACAGAAAAATGCATAACGTTCGCCATTATCGCCATAAGCTTGGTTGTTGTCACCATAAAGAGATGTGCGATCAAAATAGCGCGGACAATCTATAAGTAGCAATTCAACGGCAGAATTTGCAAGTTGAGTTTTGCGAATTTTAAATGGGATTTGTAAGTTGGAGTCAGGATTTCCGGCATTTAAAATAGCCTCAGCGACTACAGGAAATGTTTCTACGCTGGGAATAATAGAGTAACAGGGCATTACAACAACAACTTTATGACCATCGGCCTGAAGTTGTAAAGGTAAAGCTTTGGCAACGTCAGCCAAGCCACCTGATTTAATAATTCCTGCGACTTCTGATGCTAAAAAGAGTATATTCACTTCAAACCTCAACAAGTCCATGCAAAAGCTGCTAAATGATTTAAATTCATTAGCTTATTGTTTGCAAAAATTTAAAATACAACAAAAAAATTATAATCTATAAATTTTTTTAACAATTAGATCTGAGCTAAATTTTTTATCAAATTTTGGGCACACAAAACCTTGTACTTAAGTTTAAGGATGTAGT
>ERZ1673737.540-NODE-540-length-46652-cov-7.911325_pt1 | contig 46652 bp, 46 predicted proteins | sample MGYA00580211_ERZ1673737 | MGnify/ENA primary metagenome ERZ1673737 (study PRJEB41218, sample SAMN15661789) | gut metagenome | host: Homo sapiens | place: Canada: London | collected 2015-08-20/2019-03-30 | study: EMG produced TPA metagenomics assembly of... | reverse complement strand
CTTGTTTCTTAGAAATACCTTTTTTTTAATTGTCCTTGACAAAGGGTACACTTTATATTATAAGATACTCTTTTAATATTTTATTTAAATCATAAATGTAGCTCCATCAAGAGATTGGAAAATTTGGAAGTTAGGTTTATTACCTAAGGCATAGAAACTATATATCCTTCCAGGATTTATAGTTACTCTTGTTTGTCTAATTAATTGACCATTTTCACTTAATAATACATCTACTTGATATGTTTTAGGGTCTACATCTGTATATGGAGTTACTTCTTTATACTCAACATCCTCTAAAACCATTTCTTTATCTAATAGTATATCTACTGGTCTTCCATTTGGAACTAAATGTATAAATCTTGCCCTAGATTTATTACCTGTTGGTGTTTCCATTTCTTCTTTTATTTGTAGTATTTCTATTGTCTTATCAGACTCACCTGTAATTGCTATAGTAATTAGTTCACCTGGACTAACCTCTATAGTTCCTGTAACAATTGGATTTTCCTTTTGATCTCTTGGAAAAACTTCTACTGTATATTTTCCTTCTGGTACATATACATATGGTGTAAAATCGGTAAATTTAATATTATAAAAAAATGGATTTCCATTTAAATATATATCTACGGTATCTCCACCTACTACTGCATGTAATCCTCTGACTAAAGAGTAATTTTCGTTGAAATTTCTCACTTTGTATCCCCCTTAAGTTTAAAATATCATACTACTATCATAATATTAACCATTTACCTTTTTGACACTATTTAAATTTTCTATATATCCGTATCCCTTATTTCTATTTCTGTACCTTCTGGAGCCTTTATTTTAAATAATTTTTCACCTTCAACTTCATATACAATTTGTCCATTTTTTAATTTAAAGTTTGTATACCCCAAATCTTTAATTCTATCATATTCCTTTTGCACATCATCAACTAAAAAACCTAAATGTACAGGTCCTGCGTTTGATGAACTCCATTTATGTAAAGTGTCATTAGATTTAGCAGTTTGTAACTCTATCATAAATTCTCCAGATTTTAGCCAGGTATTATAATCTCTAGTATGGAAATCTTTACTTTCTCTAATCACTTTAAATCCTAGTACATTTGTATAAAAGTCTAATGATTCCTTATATTTATCAGTTTGGATACACACATGGTGTAAAATTTTTATACACATTTTAGTTCTCCTTATAGCTTTTTTATCATTTATTTTATACACATAGTAACAATCATTTTGTTATTATGTGTATAATTTTATGTCTAATATTAATAAATCATATCTTATTTTTATTATATAGTTTAACCCGTTTTAATAATTAAATATAATTATTGAAAATACTAAAACCTAAAAATATACATTTTTCATATGTAAAAAACTTTATATAGTAATTTCAATATAATCAGCAAAATAACTAGAACAATAGTTTAATTTACTTAAGTCACATCCTCTATCTACTTATACAAAAAAGTTGCTCATTTCGAGCAACTTTTTTATTATCTATCTTCATTTGTAACATTAAATACGTAAGGTATATTTCTATAATAGTCTCCGTAGTTTAATCCGTATCCGACAACGAATTTATCCTCTATTTCAAATCCACAGTAATCAGGTACTAATTCTACCTTTCTTCTGCTTGGCTTATCAAGTAATACACAAGATTTTACACTGTTAGGATTTTTAGCTTTTAAATGATTCATAACGTGGTGCATAGTAAGTGCTGTGTCTGTTATGTCATCAACTATTAATACATCGTATCCTTCTAAGTCACAGTTAACATCCGATACTACTTTTACATTTCCTGTACTTACTTCTCCATGTCCGTAACTTGAAGTAGTCATAAATTCAATTTTAACTGGTACAGTTATATTTCTTACTAAGTCTGCACAGAATATGAAGCTTCCCTTTAATAAAGATACTACTAAAAGTTTTTTTCCTTCATAGTCTTTAGATATTTGATCTCCTAATTCTTTAAGTCTTGATGCTATTTGCTCTTCAGAACATAAAACTTCCCACTTTTTAGTTTCTATATTCATAGTTTAACCCTCCACTAATATGATGATATTATTCATTTTATAGGAGATTAAATAGTTTTGCAAGATAATTACTTAACCTTGTTCATATCATCCATTACATTTATTATAACCTCATCTGTGACTGTCATTCCTTTATCACTTACTCTACCTAAATTTTGTATACTTTCTTCTACACTTGAACCTACTATTCCATTTTTAGATGGTACGAAACAATTTTGATTTGCAATTATAGCACTTTGTACTGCTGCTGATGCTGCTGATGCTAATTTTACTGCACAACCAGATTTAGCTCCATCACATATCATACCACTTAAACTAGCTACTATATGTTCAATAGCTCCTTCAACTTTCTTTATGTCTCCACTCATTAACCACGCTATAGCTGCTGTAGCTCCTGTTGATGCAGCAACACCACATCCACATACGGCAGATAATCTACCAGTATAGTTTTTAACATAAGCTGTTACTAGGTGAGATATTGCTAATGCTTTAGCTAATTTTTCGTTAGTTTGTGGGAATTTTTTATTGTAAGCAACTATTGGAAGTATAGCTGTTATACCATGGTTTCCACTACCATTTGAACTCATAACTGGCATTTTTACCCCTGCCATTCTAGCATCTGCCGCAGCTGCTGTTATCATCATAGAGTTATTTAATAAATCATCTCCAAGTAGTCCATCTTCCATAGACTTCTTTATTCCGTATCCTACACCTATACCTACTTTATGATTTAATCCATAATTAGCTATTTCTTCATTCATAGCTATTCCTTCTAATAAGAATTCTATATCTTTAAAATCTAATTCATCTACATTTTCAACTAATTCTTTTATAGTTATTGTATCTAATATATTTTCTTCATTTTCAACTGTAATTGCTACTTCTACTGGTTGTTCTTCATCTAATAGTACCTCTCCATTAGCTTCTAAGTAAACAAAGTTATCATGCTTAGTTCTTATTGCAACCCTTGAACTTCTTGTAGCCCCTTGTAAAGAAACTTCTATATAAACCTTTTCCTTAGTGTTAGCAGGTGATATATCTATCGGAGTATTATCCATATACTCCTCTGCAAGCTTAACTTCTTCTGGTGTTAAAGTTTCTAATACCCTTAATCCATTTTCAGAGTGTCCACCTATAAATCCTAAAGCTACTGATATCTTAAGACCTAATCTTTCTGTTCCTGGTATTCCTACGCACATTCCATTTTTATATACATTTGGACTAACTAATACAGAGTGTTTTACTATTTCTTCCCCTAATAATTCTTTAGCTTTCGCACAAGCTAGTGCTACAGCAACTGGCTCAGTACATCCTAATGCTGGTTTTACCTCCGCATTTAATATATTAACTAATTGTTCTTTTACATTTCTCATAATTTTATCCCTCCAAAATATTTTTGATATATTTATATCAAGCAATAATCATGCCAACTTTTTATTTTTAATATAATTTTTATGACATTTAGTTATAAAATAATAGTTTACTGCATCTAAATTCAGAAACTTAATATGTGTAATATAGTTATTTAAAGATTTATCTAAATTTGTCATAAAAAAATATTTTTATTTATTAATTTTATTTTATACAAAAAATAAATTTTATGCATTATTAAAATTATATATTTGTATCAAAATGATAAAAAAAAATCTCAAAATGAGATTTTGTCTCATTTTGAGATTATGTTATATTTATCTAATTTTCGATATAAAGTAGCTCTTGATATTCCTAAAGCCTTAGCTACTAAATCTTTATCCTTTTTATAGTCCTTATATTTATTTAAGGCTTTTATTATCTCTCTTCTTTCTAGCTCATCCAAAGTTTCTATATCTTCAATCTCCATCGATACTTGATTTTTTGGCTTTTGCTTTATTTGGCTTGGTAATATATCAACGGTAATTCTATTAGAGGATGACATGTTTACACTATATTCTATTATATTTTGTAGTTCTCTAATATTGCCTGGCCATTTATATTTTATTAAAGTTTCTAATACACTTTCATCAACATATTCTACATCTTTATCAAGCTTTTTAGCATACTCTTTAACCATAAAATCTATCAATAAAGGTATATCTTCTTTCCGTTCTCTTAAACTTGGTAAATTTATAGGTATAACATTTAATCTATAGTATAAATCTTCTCTAAATAATCCATTGCTGACCATATTTTCTAGATTTTTATTTGTAGCCGCTATTACCCTTACATCTATTAATTTATTTAAATTAGATCCTATTTTATTAAGTTCCTTTTCTTGTAGAACTCTAAGTAATTTAGCTTGCAAGTGAAGGCTCATATCTCCTATTTCATCTAAGAAAATAGTACCTTTATCAGCTAGTTCAAACTTTCCTAAATTTCCCCCCTTTTTAGCACCAGTAAATGCTCCTTCTTCATATCCAAATAGTTCACTTTCTAGTAAATTATCTGGTATAGCAGCACAATTTACTGCTATAAAAGGATTTTCACTCCTTTGACTGTGGTTATGTATAGCTCTTGCAAATAATTCTTTACCTGTCCCACTTTCTCCTATTATTAATACCGTAGATGTTGATTTTGATGCCATCAATGCTTCACTTTTTGTATTTTTTATAATTTGACTTTCTCCTATTATATTATCAAGCATTATCTTATATTCTTTATTAATTTTATTATAATTTTTTATAGCATCCTTTTTATCTATAAAATCTATAACATATCCCTTAAGTTCATTATTTAATACTATCTTATTTATATTATATATTCCTCTTAAAGTATACTTTCCTTTTTTATAATAAAAACTATAGGATTTCTCTTTTTCAAATTTATTAATCGGTGTTGCTCCCATAAAATCTAATATGTTAAAAATATTTTCACTACATACTGGATTACTTAATTTAAATATTTCTTTAAACTTCGAATTATATCTATCTATGTTTCCTTTCACGTCAATAGATACTATAGCCTTATCCATACTGTCTAATAATGTTTCTAGCTTTTTCTTTTCTAGCTCTAATTCATAAGCTTTAATCTGAGCTTTTAATTTATTAGATATTAAGTCTGCCATTTTCCCCAAGAAGTTGATAAGGTTTTCATGATCTTTATTTATTCTATCTGCTTGCTTACTATCAAAAGCTATAAGACCTATTACTCCATATGATTTTCCTTCACATACTATTGGGCAACACATTTCCGAGAACTCTCTACAATCTGACCTTGAGTAACATTCTTTACATATTTCATTGCAACTTGGGTCAGTTATTAATATATTTGATTGTTCAATTATTGATTTTTTAAAGGCTGAGTATCCATTAACCTTTTTTCCGATTTTTTCTACATATATACCAGTTCCAGCAACTCTTACTAAATTCTCATCAACTATAGTTACATCTATTTCTAAAACAGCCTCTATAGCTTCTGCTATCTTTTGTATTTCATCTTTTATATATTTTAGAGTTATCATAGTTATTTATCCTTAATTTTTTTTAGGTTAAGTATTTCTTTAATTTCTTTTAATAATACATATATTTTATTTAATGTAAATTGAATAGACATAAGTACTATAAAAAGCATAACTACTATTACTAAATTATAATTTATTGTCATAAGTATATTTTCTCCTATTTTATTATTTTAAATATAAAAGACCAGGTAAAACCTAGTCTTTATATACTATATTACTATCTATTTCTCTTACCTATATAAATATATCTTTCGTTCTCTATTTCCTTCATTATTCCTTTAATGTTGACCTTTGAAAATAAATCAATGATCTCATTAGGGTAGTGATAATTTATATTTTCACCACAAAGTTTATGCTTTAGATTCTTTAATTTAACTTTTATGTTCTTTAAATTTAAATCTTCTAGTATAACTTCTCCGTTTACTTTTAATACTCTATTTATTTCACTTATTACTCTCTCACTGTCAGTTGTATGATTAAAATGATCTAATATAATTACTTTATCAAAGTATTTATCTTCAAATGGTAAAAACTCTAAGCTACCTTTTACAACATTACAATTAACATTTTTTATTAAAGAATAACATATATCCTCATAACAAGTATTTTCTAGTATTGTAACAGAAACTCCGAGCATTCTTAATCTGTTACCTAAGTTACCTATATCTCCAACAAGTAATATATTATTACCTATAGTATACTTTATCTTATCTAAAAAACAAGTTATATCATCAGAAGTATCTGTTAAATCCGCATTAGGCTCATAATTGTGATATAGTATGCTTTTCACAGTCCTCCCCCTCTTTATTTTATCATTTCATAAAATAAATTATAATAAATTGGAGGTAACTATTCAATAGGTAAATTCTAAGGTAAAGAAATTTTAATCATTATTATTTTCTGACATTTTTTTTATCTTTGAAATAGAAACTTCATATGCAACCTTCTTAATTGGTTCTCCATCTTCACGTTTCTTTTCATACTCTCTACTTTGTACTCTTCCCCATATTTGTATTCTATCACCAACTTTTAAACTCTTAGCAAATTTTGCATTTCTACCCCATACTATTGATGGTATATAATCAGATTTATTATATGGCCTATTTATAGCTACTAATAAATCAGTTATTTCTCTTCCCAGTGGTGTTTTTCTATATATTGGTTCTTTACATACATATCCATCTAAAAATATGCTATTAGGATCTTTATTATCTTCTTCTTCTTGCTTTATATCTCTTACGAATATAGTTAATACTAGTCTATTTTTATTATCTATATTTTTATTGTAAGACCTTAATTGTCCTGTAACTTTAACCAATTTATTCTCATTTAAATCTACTTCTTCTAATAATCTCTCTGATATAGTTATAGGTAAAACATCATATGATTCACTAAGTCTATTTATTTTTATTTTTGTAGTATAAAATTTTTCTCCAAATATTTCATGACTAAATTGTAAATTATTTTCTATCGTCCCTTTTAAATTAACTATGTTAGTATCTTCTTTTACAGCTATCATTTTTATCCCCCCAAAATTGTTAATTAATATCTTTTTATCAGAATTTTTAAATCTATATAATAAATATATTTATATATAATATTTTTTATTACAACTTACTTTTTTATTTTTTGAACACCATTACTATCTACAGTATAATTATCTTGATATATTAATTCTGATACTGGTACCATTTCATAATTCTCTTCTTCTAATTTAGTCAATATATCATCTAAATAATATTTCACACCATTTACATTTGCATGAAATAATACTATAGATCCTGGCTGTGAACTTCTAACAACTCTATCTATTATATGGTGTGATCCTATTTCCTTCCAATCTAATGAGTCTATATCCCACTTCACAACTTGATAACCCAATGACTTACATATTTCCATAGTTTTATCATCTACCTCACCAAATGGTGGTCTATATAAACTTACTTCTTCTCCAACTAACTTTGATATTTTATCTGTAGTTAACTGAATTTCTTCTACTATATCCTTATCTGATAAAACTGTAGTATTTGAATGGGTATTGGAATGATTTCCTAATTCATGACCTTTACTATGTATCTTTTTTACTAATTCTTCATTGTCATCTACCCAACTTCCTACTAAAAAGAAAGTTGATTTTACATTATGTTTATCTAATATTTCTAAAATATCATCTATATTATTTGAACCCCAAGCAACGTCAAAACTTAGGCTTATTTTTTTATCATCTGTATCTACCTTGTATATAGGCATATTTGTATCTCCCTGCTTATAACAAACGTATCTTATTCCATAAACCATTCCAAATAGCAATACCATGGTTAACATTAAAAAAAATACACTTGAAAATAAAGATTTATTTCTATCCAGTTTAAATTTCATATTACACCCCCTTTAAAAAATCATATACTAAAATTTATTTTTTTAATTTCAAAAAATTACTATAAAAATAAATTATTTATTTGGGCAACTTAAAAGTAATCTTAAATAAAGGTGGTGTATTTTATGTCAAATATTAGAAGTGAATTTGGTAATCTTAAAGGTCATCAAGTAGAAACTGCAAGGAAAACTCTAAAATTTGAGAATAGACACTATTATAGAGAAGCCCATGGAATACAAGATGGGATACGTAAGGATAAAAAATTAAAAATGGATAAAAAATATTAATAGTTTTTTAAACTTATGTATATTTTCTAGAATTTAAGGGAACATTATAAACAACAACACAAGATGTTGTTAACTATCATCTAAGGAGGAAATTTACTATGTCAAACAATAATAGAACTGTAGTTCCAGAAGCTAAGGCTGCTTTAAACCAAATGAAGTTAGAAATAGCTAACGAAATAGGATTAGCAAACTACGATACTGTTGACAAAGGAAACTTAACAGCTAGACAAAATGGATATGTTGGCGGTTATATGACTAAAAAATTAGTTGAATTAGCTGAACAACAAATGGCTGGTAAGTAGTATAGTAGATTTTGACACCTAAGTAAAAAAGGCTACCAATTGGTAGCCTTTTTGTTTCTAAAATAAATAAAATTTCACGTATCTTAATTACTATCGAATAAATTTTTATATAAATTTTTAATCAAAATAAAAAATTAAACTTAATTATTTAGAATAATTATTACATAAAATATACTTATAATAATATATAAATTCTACTTTTATTTTTATATATTTTAGTTTAATATATTATATAGAAATAGTTTACGGAGGATGATATTATGTTTGAAAACTCATCTGAAGAATTAGCTTCTCATAAGCTTTTAATTTTATATATTTTAGATAAAATTAATATGGATTTAACTAATTCTCAAATAACGCAAGTTGTTCTAGAAACTGAAATGATGAATTATTTTTCTCTTCAACAGTTTTTATCTCAGCTTATGGAATCTAAATTTTTAACTACATATAAAGAATCTGATAGAGAATACTACTCTCTTACTCAAAAAGGACTTGAAATTTTAGAATACTTTTTATCTAGAATTCCAGAAGATCTTACTAAGAAAATAGATGAGTATGTTGCTCTTAATAAACAAAGTTTACTATCTGATACAGAAGTAAAATCCAGTTTTATTCAACAAAATAATAATGAGTTTATTGTTAACTTAAGAGTTATAGAAAATCAATCTAACTTAATAGATTTAAACTTAAATGTTTCTTCAGAGAAACAAGCTCAACAAATCTGTAATAATTGGAAAAAGAATGCATCTTATATGTATGCAGAAATTATAGACTTATTAATAAAGGAAAATCACTAAGCCTACATACAAAGTATTGTTGTAGGCTCTTTTCCTACTTCTATATTTTTTATCAATGTATTGTCTGATGTGTTATATACCTTTATTAAATTATTTTTAGTATCTGATATAAATAATAATTTATAATCATTTGATATCTGAATTCCTTGAGGATCTCCATCTATATTTATATAATCTAATACTTTTCCAGTGTCATAATCTAATATCATCACTTTTTTATAACCCATATCTGCTACATATATTTTTTTAGCTTCATAATTAAAACAAATTTGAACAGGCAATAAAAACTCATCTATTATCTTTATTATTTTTAAACTTTCTTCATCTATTACTACAACTTTTCCATCTAGCGTTGACGTATATATTTCCTTTTTATTTCTATCTAATTTTACATGCCATGATTTAAAATCTGTATCAATTTTTTTGCATATACTTTTACTTATTGTATCTATACAAATTATAGAATTTATACAAGCTACATATAACCTATTATTAATAGAATCTATATCAAATCCATGTGGCATATTATCTACACCAATTACACCTATAGGGTTCGATGTTTTTACATCTAATATATATATACTATTTGAATCTTCATTTGATATAAATAATTCGTCATTACATAACGCTATATTAGTCAATTTCCCTCCAATAGATATATTATCTATAATTTTTCCTATAGATAAATCAAGTACATATAACTCACCGTCTAATGAGCTTGGTATATATGCTAATTGCTGTCTATTATCTATACAAAAGTTATGTGGATATATATTTTCATCTAGCTTTATATCTCTTTCAAATTCCAAAGTTGAGTAATCTAGTATACTAATGCTTCTTGATAGATAGTTAGAAACATATACCTTCAAGTAATCACCCTCCCTCCTACAATATATACTATAGAAATATATTAGATATAGTGCTTGTATTATGCATTTCTTTTGTGTATCATTATGTTAACTATATTATTATAATTAGGAGTTTGTTTTATGAAAATTACATTTAAACCTAGTGGTGTTTGCTGTAGAGAAATGTCTTTCGAGGTTGATGATAATAATATCATAACTGATATCGATTTTATAGGAGGGTGTCCTGGTAATCTTTTAGGACTTAAAAGTTTAGTAATTGGTCAAAATGCACATGATGTTGCTAATAAACTAGCTAATATACCATGCGGTGGAAAGGTTACATCTTGCCCAGATCAATTATCTAAAGCTATAAACGAAAACATAAAGTAAATACTAATATTAAAAATATAAATTGAGTATTTATACTATTTATTAAATTTATATTTTTTATACTAAAATAAAAAGGGTGGTTGATACCACCCTATTTATTTTAGTAACTCAACTTTATCATATCATTTAATAATGTTCTAACTGTTCCTATCATATATAAAGATCCTGCACTTATGATTATATCGTCTTCTTTTGCATTTTTTAAAGTATAGTTTACTGCCTCTTCTATATTTTCTTTAGATATAACATTATCTACATACTTGGATATTTTTTCCTTTAAAATCTCACAGTTCATTGCTCTATCATTATCTGGCGTAGTTGTTATTACCTTATCAAAATAAGGCATAAGTATTTCTAAAACAGCATCTATGTCTTTATCTTCTAACATCCCTATTAAAAGAGTTGCTTTTTTACCTTTAAAGTTTTTTTCTATTGCTTTAGCTAAAGATCTTGCTCCATCCTCATTGTGTGCTCCATCTATTATAAATGTAGGTTTATCAAGTATTTTTTCTATTCTACCTGCCCATCTTGTATTTATAAGTCCACGTCTTATATCATCTTTATTTATATTTAAGTGTTTTAATTGATTTAAAATCTCAATTGCACTTAAAGCTAGTACAGAATTGTTTACTTGATGATCTCCTATTAATTTTATTTCTAAATCTTTGTATCTTTGTCCTATTATAGTACAGTCAAATACTTGAGAATTTATGTTAGATTTCTTTATATTTATATCATCAAATTTTACTTCTATGTATTTTGCATTCTTTTCTTTACATATGTCTTTTATTACATTTTTAGCTTCATCACTTTGATCATAAACTACAACTACTCCATTTTCCTTTATTATTCCAGCCTTTTCATAGGCAATTTTAGCAACTGTGTCTCCTAGTATTCCTACATGGTCTAAGCTTATAGATGTTATAACACTTAAATCAGATTTTTTTATTATGTTTGTAGCATCATATCTACCACCTAGTCCAACTTCAAGAGCTACAAAATCAACACCTTGTTCATAATAATAGTAAAATGCCATTGTAGTTACTATTTCAAATTCAGTTGGATAACTATACCCTTCTGATACCATTTGTTCTATTTTTTCTTTTATCAAAGTAACTATTCTAGCCACATCTTCTTCTGGGATATTTTCACCATTTATTCTTATTCTTTCTGTAAAAGTTTCTAAATATGGAGATGTATATAATCCTACTTTATATCCAGCTTCTTTTAGTATACTAGTTATAAATGAACATGTTGATCCTTTACCATTAGTTCCTGCAACATGAATTATATTTAATTTATCTTGTGGATTTCCTAAAAGTTCTAATAGTTTAGACATATTATCTAAACCTAGCCTAATTCCAAATTTATGAGTTTCTTCTATATATTTTAATGATTCTTGATAATCCATTTTTCCTCCCTTAAGTGTTTTACTCAGATAATGTATTATATAATTTATAAGTTTTCTATACATTTTATTATAGTATATTTTTATAAGTTTTGCATTTGGTGTATAAAAATGTATAATGTATATAGAATATATTTTATTGGGAGGATTTAATGGAAAGTACTTTAAAATTTGACAAAACTAATTTAAAACTTAGAATAGTATTTTTCTTAGTTGGACTTCTTATTATGGCTCTTGGTATCTCTATTATAGCTATTTCTAACTTTGGAAATGGACCTTGGGATGCTGTAAATATTGGATTAAGTGAGAAAACAGGCTTATCAATTGGACTATGTATGAATATTGTTGCATTTATACAAATAATTATAGGTGGAATAATTAGAAAAGAATTTCCTAATATAGCCACTATGATAACTTCTATATTTTTAGGATTATTTGTAGATTTCTGGATGTTATTTTTAGGCAATATTGTTATAACTGAAACTTTAATGAAGTTTTCAGTATTTATTTTAGCTTTACCTATAATAAGCATAGGTATATCTATATATTTAGTATCTAAGCTACCTAATACTCCACTTGATTACTTTATGTTAGCAATAAAGTCTAAGCTTAACTTATCTTTAATGATGTCTAAGATTACATCTGAATCAATCGGACTTGTACTTGGATTTATTTTAGGTGGTACTATTGGAATTGGTACAATTATAATCATTTTAGCAATAGGGCCTATGATTCAATATTTACAAAAACCATGTAATTATGTATTTTGTAAATTATCTCAAAAAACAGAAGTAACTGCTGCATAAATTACGTGTATTTTGGTTTATTTTTATATAAAAATAGCAATTACATTAGAAAATTTTCATCTAATGTAATTGCTATTTTCAGTTAATAATATATTTATTGATTTTAATAATAAAATACTTATTTACTATTAAAATCTATATTATAATTTATATTCCAAAATGAATTATATATTTATTTTCTTCTTTCGCTTGATTAGCTAAATAAATCAAATCTGTATATTCTAATTTATCTTGTAATAATAAGATTTTTATTAATATATCCATTGATTCAGGTGGTATAAGTGTAATACCACAATATGCAAGACCTTTACCTGGATTTTGAAGAGTATGCCAATAACAATCTAATTTTTGTAAATCTATTAAAATCGGTTCAATAAAGTTATCATCAACTACAATACAATCATATTTATTGGGTTCATATTCATCAAATCGTTCTTTATTCATAGGTTGATTTTGCATAATTCCAAATTCATGATTTGCCATATAATTGCCTCCTAAAATTTTATTTAAATCATACTTTATATATTAATTAGTTATTTATATATTTTTCAAAAACATATCCAAAATCTTTGTTGTTGTATTCATTTCTTATATTCTGCATCCAATTAAAGTTAAAATTCGTTAACTCCTTTACTATTTCTGATGCATTTCCTTGTAGTGAACTTCTTGATATTGCTTCATTTGCCATCTTAAGACTATTCATACCATCTTCAATAGATGTACTATTTTTTCCTTGTATTCTTCCTATCTCAACTAATGCTTTATATAAATCTTTCAATTGTTCTAATTGCTTTTTATCAACATCTATACTAAATGAATTATTTCCAAAACTAAATTTTATTTCTATATCTAAATCTATAGTACCTGCAGTTTCTAATGTTACTGAATGTACTTTTTCATAGTAAAAGTCATGTCTCTTTACTACCCTTTTTTTACTTACTGCACTATCCCCATCTACATTATCTATATAATTATTTAAGAAAATTAATATTTAATAATACATACTTATAAAAATATAGCTATTGTAATACTTAGATAGTATTTATTTTTTCTGAAACTATTATTGACTTTGTAAGAAAATAATTGTACGATATTTTGTATGAAATGTAATGTTATAGATAGGAAATATAAAGAAGATGAAGATATAAAAAAACTATAACTTTTAAATAAGGAGTTCTATTAAATGTATAAAACAGTAAAAACTTATATAACCAAAGAAAGACTTAGTGGTGATACATATGAAGAGGAAGTTGTGATAATAGCTAACCGGTTAGAGATATCACCTGGTAACTATATAGAAGTACCACATCCAATAACAGAGTTCATATATAAAACTGCTAATTGTTTTAATTCAGCTAAAAAGAAAGCTGATACAATTGTTCAGTTTTTTAATTATATAAATGGACAAGTAGACGCTAGTAACTCAGACTTTAAAACTCTCAAACATGAAGGTATAAAAGGTTTAACTTGGAAACATGCTGCTGATTACTTAAATCATTGTAACGAAGATTTAGAAAATAGCCGTAATACAGTTCAGGCAAAAGCAAATGTTATAAAAGAGTTGTATGCATTCTTAGATAGATATAAAGTCTTAGAAAATGAAACAGTTGAGTATGTAAAAACTGTAAAAAACGACACAGTAGTAGAATTAGTTAATGCTCCATTCAAACACCCAGAAACTTATGTTAAATTTCCACCAAGAGATGTTGATAAAACCCCTAAACTTAAAGATTTAACAATAAAGCATTGGAGAAAATTTCTTGAATACTGTGAAAAATATGAGCCAAGCATAGCCTTCGGAGTATACCTTCAAATGATGGGAGGTCTTAGAAATGGTGAGGTTGTCAATCTAGATATAAATTCACTTACTTTTGATGAAGCATTTAATGATTTGAAAGTACATATTAAAGACAGGCAAGATGTATTATTCAAAGGTAGATCTATAAATCCTCAAAACAACGAGGTAAAAAAACCAAGGGTAAATCAAATAGTTTTAAACCCTTTTGGTGATCTATCAACATTTTGGAGCAAACATATGATGCACCGAAAAAAAATACTTGATGAAAGAAAAATAGACACCCCTGCTCTATTTATAAATCGTGACGGTAAAGCAATGACTGCAGAAAGTTATAAGTATAGATTTAATAAAGTTAAAGCAGAGTTTTTAAATTATTTAAAAATCATAGATGACCCTAAATACAATGATTACAGCACTTTTAAATGGTCTACTCATATAGGTAGAGGTATTTTTACTAACTTCATAATATCTCAAGGGCTATGTACAATTCAAGGTGTCTTCAATCCTAGATTACTAGCAGATTTAAGAGGCGATAAAAACACAAGTTCAGCAAAAGATTATATAGATACCTACAACTTAGTTAGAACTATAGAGTTATCTAATAATATAATGGTTGATGAATTATCTAAGAGAAGAATGGCAGAAGCAAAACTTGTTCAACAATGCTCAAAATCACTTGATGAAAATAACTTTGACAGCACTCTCAAATCTATAAAGAATACTTTTAATTTCGAAAATAATAAAGAAAGGTACGCAATGTAATGAACACAATTTCAGAAAATAAAAGTGATTACTATACAAAGAAAACTACTCTAGAACTGCTTAAAGTTAGTGAGAATATATTAAAAAAACTAGTAGTAGAATTCGAAATCCCAACTATAACAGGCTACTACTCCAAAGGAGGAACTAACAGTTACCTTAAAAAAACTGTTGATGATATTATCGCACTACAAAAAAAGGAAGTCGATATGTATATAAGTGCTGCGCACGCTACTGAAAAATATGGTGGATATATCACATGGCAAGCTAACAAGATATCAACTCCATCTTACTTAAAATTCGAAGGTGGCATAAATTCAAGTTATATGTATATAGAGTCAGAAATACTTCAAATATGTGAAGAACTACACTATAAACTCGATGAAACTGGACGTTTAGTAAAGAAAGATTGGACAGAGGTTTTAGACCCTAGCCAATACTGCACTTTAGAAGATGCTTTGGAGTTGTTGAACATGGATTTGGGTATGTTTAATAAATTAAAGAAGCACTATGGTATAGATAACTTCATGATAAAAAGCCTAAGTAATCACAGTTTTTATAAAAAAGCAGATATAGAACATTTTCTTAAATTAAGAGAAGAAGATAAAAAAATATATATGCAAAACGCAGATGCAACAAAAAAATACTCATCCTCTTTCATAAGACAAATGGATAAATCTAAAAAAATTATGACCCCTCTTTATATGGCCGAAAGAGGATGCATAATATCTAAATACAGCTACAGAATTTCTGATTTAGAAGAGTTTAGAGAATATAAAAATTTAGAATTCATTGATGAGCAACCTGTTGAAACATCTGGAAGAAATTTAAAATTAAAGGATGGACACAAGAGAGTATACCCTAAAAAACCAAAGCCACCAAAAAAAGTTAAACCGTTATTCTCCACTCCAGCACCTAAGAGTGAATCAGCGCTATTTTATGAAAAGTATGCAGATAATCCAACTCAGATGTTTCTTGAACTATGCAAATTAAAAGGTTTTGATTTAGATATTTTAGAAAAAGAATTACCTTACACAATATACTATTGGAGGAAATTTATAATCAATCGTATCGGTGACTTTGGCGGAGCATCAAATAGGTATAAACCTTTCGTAGAAGAATTAAGTAATACTACAAAAGTATTACTTAAGGCTATAAGTGATGATGGTTACCATGAAATATATACCTTAACTACTAAGGAGATTTGGAGTTGGCTTAAAGACTCTTCTCCACGCCATAGATTAAATATAATTCTATTTTTAAAAGAAATTCATAGAAAGGTTTTAAAAGAAATATCTGAATCCGAGGCAATTGATAAAGATTTATTTAGTGTTATAGAACTAGATAAATTAAACAAGGCTAAAGTAAGAGAAGATAAAAAGAAAAAAGAAAAGGAAAAGAAACTTAACAACAAAAACAAAGATAATAAAGATATCTATTCTGCTGATACATTTTTAAAAATGCTTAATTATACAGCTAATATTGATAAACATATAGAAAGATCTATTGAGGAATATGAGACTCTTAATCTTTGTACATATGCATCTACTTGGTTAAACGTATTAATACATTTAAATAACGGTTGGAGGCTAAATGATGCATCCAACTTCAAACGTATTGAAATAAATAATATATTGAATCAAATAGGTATAAATAATATAGATTGGTTTAAAGACAATAAACTAACTTTACATGATGCAAAATTAATTATTTCAAGAGTCTCTCAAAAAGAATTCATAATAACTAAAACAAGAATGAAAGGACATTATTTTTGTAGTGATGATTTAGCCTGTCCTGTTGCTACTGCAATAATTTTCTTAACCTTAACATGTAAAAAAATAATAGACAATCGACTTGTACTAACAGATTTTAATAATACATTGAACACTCCTACGGAGTATCAATTTTCACGTTTCTTTAATGATTTTAAAGTTCCAGATTTTAAGTTTACTTCTAGGAAGATGAATAAAACACTGTTAACATTTATATTCACTATAAATGGCGGTCTATCAAAAGATACCGCTCTTAAAATAGCAAGTAAAATGAGGGGGCATGTAACCGAGGATATGATACTCCATTATGTAAAAATGGATAAAGAAGAAATGTCTAAAATCAGCAAAATTTTATTTGATAGAGGTGAGTTTGGATTTATCTATGAATTGTTAATTAATGGTTGGGGAGAATCATCTACTGGTTTACTTAATAGAGAGGAAAAAAATAAAATAGTTCAAAGTATTAAAAATAACCTTTGTAATGTTTATAACATAGAGTTTTTAGCTGGTTTTTTAAATGATTATAACCTTGAAAAATCACAAGTAATTGATGAAATAAAAGGTAAAACACTAGAGAAAAGAAGAGAAATGCTTACAGATATATATGCTAAAAATCTACTTTCTAAGGAGACTGGTATACATTGTTTCATAGGTACTGATAATTGCCCTACTCTAAAAAACGGACAATATAGAGACTGTAACAAGTGTGCATATCATATACCTACTTTGATAGCTATAAAAGATATTTCATTAGATTTTTATAAAAATATACTGGATTATCACAAAGCAAAATCCCCTGCTAAGAAGTTGAAGATATCCGCTCTATTAAACCATAACATAGAGATTTTTTCTAGTGCAATAGCAACTTATGGCTATGAGTTAGTATATAGTTTCATGGACCACAAAATACACGAAGTAGAAGATTTATATAACGAAATACTAGAACCTGACTTTATTTATGAAAAACACTTATTAGGAGGAATTTAATGAGCGTTAGTATAGATATACAAAAACTAAGACCAGCTATAGCTGAGTTTGACTTTAATAAATATAAAGAAAAATTAAGCGAACTAAATGTTTTACAAAAAGGAAAGTTCCCACGTGGTGAATCTAATGGTTTATTTGATGATAAACTATGGGTTACTATAAGAGATAATCACGATACTTATGCCTATTATGACTTTTCTACTTTGGATAAACTTCGTTTTTACGGATTTAACACAACCCACCTTAATTTAATTAAGTGTTGGCTTGTAGATCGTATAGAAAAAAGAGATTTATCACATATAACAACTGATTTAACCTATATATTTAACTTTCTTCTTGAGTCCTGTTTTTTGAATGAAGATGTAATCAATGAAGACAATGGATTTTTTGTAAAAGATTTTTTTGATGATTTAGAAGTAAAAAATGATACAAAGAGTTATTTTAAAACAGTATTAATTAGTTTTTTTGATTTTAATATTAAATCTGGATTAGTAAATACAACTATATGGCAAAAATATTTAAAACAAATACAGGAATTGAAGTATAGTAGCGCCTATGAAAACAACGTAAGAGACCTTCCTTCAACTAGAAATATATTACTACTTGGGAGTTATATAGATATGTTCTTTTCTGAAAATAAAAATGATTTAGCTACATACTATATGCCTGTATTGCTTTGGTGGAAGATAACTAACGTTATACCTATGAGGCCTTCAGAGCTTGCTAAAAAACTTCCTAGGGACTGTTTAGTGCAAAAGGATGGCTTATGGTATTTAAAGGTGAATAGAAGCAAATTAAGAGAAGATAATACTGGCGGTAGTTTACCTATAATAACTGAATTTCAAATATCAGATGATATAGTTAAATTAATAGAAGAATATAAGGAACTAACCAAAGGTTATGGTAAGACAGAAACGTTAATTTCATATCCTGCTTACTCAAGTTTAAAAAATATACTTTATAAAGAAAATAATCATCATATGACTAATTTAGGGAACAAAATAGTTAAATCAAGGTTCTCATCTAATATACTCCAAAGGCTTTTGGAAGACTTCTATAAATATATAATATTAGAAAAGTATAACGTTGATTTAACAAATGATATGGTTAACCTTGGAGATACTAGACATTTTGCTATACTCTCTCTTATTCTTCAGGGTTATTCAAGAATTGAAGTGGCTCTAATGAGTGGGCATACCAGTTTACGTTCTAATGAGCATTATTACAGCAATATAGAATATTACTTAGATTCAGAAGTTTATAAATTAATTTATGATAGATTACAAAATGTAGACAATAATGAAAGTTATGTAACCTTAGAAAACATAAAAAAAGTAGTTAGTAGTATGCCAGAAAAGCCACCTAAACCTTTAGACCAGATGGGAGAACTTGATGTAGGCTATTGCATGTGTAACTTTAAAGAAGATTCTTGTGAAAGTGTAAGATGTTATAAGTGTAGAAAATGGTGGTGTGAACCAACTGTAGAAAATTATAAGGCTAAAGTTGAATTAGTTACAAAAGAACACTATGTGCCGAAAAAGGAAAAACTCCAAAAAAATGTAGATGAATTCATAGAACTACTAGCATTATATAAGCCGTTTATATCTGAAGATTTAGATGGTAACAAGATTATTTCAGAAAATCCATTTAATTATGATGAATTAAAGACTAAATCTAAGGCCATTGCATTCCTTGCAAAAGACGTAGTAAATACAAAAATGGATTTAATAGATACTGACGCACTTAAAACTCATATGGATTCTATTGTAAGCGATATTTTATATATTCATGAATCAGAAGATAAGGAGAATTTTTATGGCTAGAAAGCGTATACAATATACAGAAAAAGATATAGAACAAGTTTACGAAATACTACAACAAAAATTTATAGATGTGGGTTATGTACCTAATAAACTTACATACAATAACGTATTTAAATTTAATCAAGAAATAGCAAATGACCCAAATCGACTTAGGTGTAACGGAGAAAGATTTACCGCTTATCCGAAAGATTTTTGGTGTAATGAATATAAAGGTGAACCTAGACTTGGAAAAAAATTAGTAGATGAATTTAAAGCAACAAGAGATGTAGAACATATCTTAACTGATGATTTATCTACACCTTCAAAACTTATTATAGCAAAGGTTCATGAACTTAAGGAAAAGCCTGAATACCTTAATAAATACCTAGTAAGGACTTTTAAAGGTACCGATTCTAAATTAAAAAAATTAGAAGAAGAAAATAAAGAATTAAAAGATGAAAATAATAAACTGAAAGCAGAACTAAAGTTAATGCAAAGCACATTTCATAATTTATTCTACATTAGTGCTAACAGTAAGAACTCTCTTTCAAATATGATGAATTTAAGTAAAACTCAGGATGAGTTTGCAAAGAAAATGGTTTTATCTACTTTTAAATCTGAGGATGAGTTAGTAGCTATGTTAAAACAAGATAACATCGAAGATAAAGAAAACATTCAAAACATGATAGATATAAATGAACAAAGGAATATAAAAGTTGAAAAGGCTAAGAAATATAATCTATTTGGTCGTTAGTAATTATTGATACATAAACCTGTGTTACAGTATTTATATTAAAAACTCGCATCTTCTTCTCATTCAAATAGTAATAATATATTGTAACTTTTAAGCGAAATCATAAGAAGGGGGATAATAAATGAAATCTATAATCGCTTTAAAACTTTCAGAGCTTAAGGGGTTGACCACTTACCATTATAAGGTGATATTGTACTTAGACGGTACTGGCGAAGCCACTCAAACAAAAATGAGCGAAGATTTAGAGACACGCAAACAAAAAATTAATACAATTTGCAAAGAATTAGAATCTATGGATATTGTAAGAATTAAGCGTAAAGAAGGTAGGAATATTTTTTGGGAGTTGAATCCAAAACCTAATTTTCAACATAAAGGCCAACTTAAACTAGATGTTTAATATTCCTGAAATACTACATTAAACAAAAAGGTATATCTCTATTAGAGATGTGCCTTTTTTAATTCGTAATATATTAATATTGTTACTTCAAATCTCAATTAAAAAACACTATCACTAGATATCATATATTTATTTTGAGCTATGTATAGTATGAATATTTTTCATTTTTCAACTTAAATCTAAAAAACACTTGATTTATTACATGTATTAATTTCCTAATCAATTATAAACTATACGATGTAACATCATTAAGAGAAAGGTAGGACATTAATTATGACTAATATAACAGAAAAATTATGGACAAAGAATTTTATTATTCTTTCCTTATTAAATTTTTTACTAACATTAATATTTTTCATGTTAAATACAACAATTGTTCTTTATGCAGTAGAAACATTTAAAGCATCACCTAGTATCGGTGGTTTAGTTTCTGGTGCTTTCATAATAGGAACTTTAGTTAGCCGTTTATTTATAGGAAACTTAATTAATGCAAAAAATTCTAAAAAGATATTATTAATTGGATTAATACTTTTTACATTAGGTACTTCATTGTACTTTATAAAAAACGGAATAATATTTCTTATTTTAACTAGATTTTTACATGGAATTACATTAGGTATATCAAGTACAGTAATAGGAGCTATTATAGCAATAATAATCCCTAAATCTAAAAAAGGTGAGGGAATAAGCTATTTTAGTTTAAGTACAGCCCTTGCTACTGCACTTGGACCATTTATAGGATTATCACTTAGTCAAAATGCAGGTTTTACAACTATCTTTGTATTTTGCCTTATAGTATCCATAGTAATTTGTATAACTTCTTTATTTTTTAATAATAGCAAGTTAATTATGTCAGATTCTAAAGATAATAAAAAAGAATTTAGGATTAGTAACTTTATAGAAATAAAAGCATTACCTATATCTCTGATAATGTTTATATCATCACTTTGTTTTTCAAGTGTACTTTCTTATATAAATTTATTTGCAATAGATAATAATTTAGAAAATATTGCAAGTTTATTCTTCATTGTATATGCTATTGCTGTTTTTTTCTCAAGGCCACTTACCGGAAAAATACTAGACAAAAAAGGTGCTAACTACATTGTATACCCTGCACTTATATTATTCTCACTAAGCCTTATTCTTCTAAGTAACACACATAGTGGAATTGTTTTACTATTATCAAGTGCATTACTTGGTCTTGGATTTGGTAATCTTCAATCGTGTATACAGACAATAACAATCAACTTAGCTGATGAAAATCGTGTAGGTATAGCAACTGCCACATTCTTAATAGCATTTGAAGCTGGTACGGGATTTGGTCCATCTATACTAGGATTACTTATTCCTCTAGTAGGATACAATGGTATGTATTTTTCTTTAGGAATAGTTGTACTATTAACAATTATTCTTTATCACATTTTACATGGTAAGAAAATAAAATAACCCTAATTTATTAGGTTAAAAAAATAAAGCATTAATAAAAGGAGATTTAATTATGAATATAAAACAAATAAGAAATGCAACAATAATAATAACATATGCTGGTAAGAAGTTTTTAGTAGACCCAATGCTAGCACCAAAAGGATTATACCCAGGTATAATGGGTACTCCTAATAGCCATTTATCAAATCCATTAGTAGAATTACCTGTTTCATTAGATGAAATAACAAATGTAGATGCAATAATAGTGACTCATATACATTTTGACCATATTGATGAAGTCGCTTTAAAAGTTTTACCTAAAAATTTAAAAACTTTTGTTCAAGATGAAAAAGAAGCAAAAGAAATGAGAGAGTTTGGATTTACAGATGTAGAAGTTTTAACTACTAATACTATGTTTGACGATATTAAATTAATAAAAACGTCTGGAATTCATGGCGAAGATGAAACTGTTATTAATTTCTTTAAAGAAGCTAATCTTAGCCATAATGTATGTGGAATCATATTTAATCATGAAAATGAAGATACTCTATACTTAGCAGGAGATACAGTTTGGTGTGATGAAGTTAAAGAAAGCATAGAAACATACAATCCAGATGTAATAATATTAAATGCTGGAGATGCTCAATTTTCTAACGGTAAATCACTTATAATGGGTAAAAATGATGTATATGAAGTTTGCAAGGTTGCTCCAATGTCAACTGTTATAGCTAGTCATATGGAAGCTGTTAATCATGCAACATTATCAAGAAAAGAATTAAGAGAATTTGCTGATAAAAATAATTTATCTAACTTACTAATACCTTTAGATGGTCAATCATACGATTTTAATTAATATATATCTTTATTAGTTATTATCTAACTTAATAATTAAAATTAATATAAATACTCTCTTATAAAATTTTATCAATTTCATAAGAGAGTATTTTTGTTATTTTATTTCATTAATAATAAGCGTAACCCTATAATTAACATATTTATTTAGTTCCATTATAAATTCATCGAGTATTTGATTTGATGGAAATCTACATTCAAGTAAATAACATCCATCTCCACTAATTTTATAATGATGTATTACGTATTTATCTTTAGATGATATAAATGATATGTATGGTTGATGATTTTGCATATCTGTATGAATAATATTTATCATCGCATGTATAGGATATCCTAGTTTTTCATGATTAACTTTGATAGTATACTCTTCTATAATACCACTATCTTCTAATTTAGCAACTCTAGTTGAAGTTGCTTGACCAGTCATATGTATTTTTTCTCCCAATTCCTTCATTGTAATTCTACTATTATTCTTTAGTTCATCTAATATATGTTTATCTGTATTATCTATCATTCTTAATTCCTTTCATGTTTTTATATTACAAAAATATTTTTAATAACTTTGTAATATATATACTAAAAATAACTGCACATTATGAATTCAACTATTTTAAACAACTAAGTTAACGGTTTATTAATTCATAAAAAATATTATACATCAAAACTAACATTTAAATAATAATATTTTTCACATTATATAACAATTGCGAAGTTAAATATAGTGTATCATTTTCAACACTTATTTAAAACATAGCAATTTTCTTAAGTAATTATATAGATATAGCATATATTAAAAACATTTTCTGAATGTTTTAGCGAGAAAAGTTTCAGAAAATCAAGATATTATTGATTTTTCAATATTAACTTTATTTCCTGAAATGTTTTTTATTTGGATAATGTAGCTGTAATAAGCCTCTATTTGTGAATACATACTCATCTGATTTTGATTTTATTACGAAATAGATTTTCTCCCCATCTTCATTCATTATGTAATCATCACCATCAACTTTATCAAAATCCTTAGGTGATATTATTTTTCCTATATCTGATAATCCTAATGTATCTGCTGCCATTTTTCCAAATAAATTTCCTGCCATTTTACTCCTCCTATTTTTAATAACTTAATACCTCTAACTTATTATATCATAATAAATTTAATCATTTTTATTGTGGTTTATGTCAACTGGAATTTGTATTTCTGTAATAAATTCATTTATATCTTCAGTTTCATGAATATCAATTTTGTATATTTCTATAGGGTCAGATATAATTTTGTATCCTTTTTCTTCTATATATTTAAACATCTTATTAATATAATGTTTATTATTTTTATACTTCCCTTTATATGTTAAAGTTAAGTAATACCCTTCATTAAATATAATATTATAAATTTCTTCTTCATCCTCTAAAAAACAGAACACCGACTTAAATTCATTATATATACCTTGTTTTATTTTATCCAAGAAAAAACTAGATCCTATGTTATTGTTCCCTAATATAGTGAACCTATTTTCATAGTCCTTCTGTAATTTTTGTATTAGAAAATCAAACTCTTCGTCTTTCGTTATATTGGCATTTAATTCCAGGGCCTTTCTTTTATTTATATATACTAGATCTATCTCGTATAATTTTAGATTTCTCAATTCATCATTTATAGTATCTAATCTTTTCATAATATTTTGTTTATAACTTAAGAGTTCTTCTATCTTTTCATCTATTAAAATTATTTCTTTATTTAATATTTCTTTAGTACTTTCAATATTTCTATCATCTAAATATTCCTTTATCTTCTTCATTGGAAAGTTTAAACTTCTAAGTTCTTTTATTAGGTTTAGTCTCCATATATCAGATAACTTATACATTCTATATCCATTTTTATCTCTAAATGGCTTTAGTATTCCTATATCTTCATAATACATAAGTGAATCTCTACCAATACCATATATTTTTGATATTTCACCGATTTTATAATAATCTTTCATAGTTAATTATTCTTCTCTCCCTTTATTTATGCATAAAGCTATGAGTATAAACTCATAGCTTTATATTATTCATATATAATTTCATCATCTATTTCTTCTATATTATCTTTATTGTCCTCATCATCTTTATAAATTATACTTATAATTTTTCCACTTATTGTAACTGCTATTATTGAGAAAAATACTTGTTTTATATCTAAGTAAACTAATGACATTAAAAGAACTATTGCATCTGTTGCTAAATAAACATGGTTAACTTTTAGTTTAAGAAGTTTATTACCTAAAAGAGCTATTACATCATCGCCTCCAGAGGCTCCTCCTCCTCTAACTACAAGTCCAACACCAACTCCTACACCTATACCAGCTAATATACTTGCTATTAACATGTTATTTGTAAAACTCGGGACTAAAAAGCCTATTTTTTCCCATATCTTATAGGTAGATGAGAACGTAATCGTAGATAAAATAGAGTATAATAAAAATTTCTTTCCAAAGAATTTTGATCCTATTGTAAACAATGAAAAATCTATTACTACACTAGTTATTGATGGTGATATATTAAAAACATGCTGTAATAATAATAATAAGCCTAAAACTCCACCTTCTGTAACATTATTTTGATAATTAAAGTTATAACTCCCAAATGATAAAATTGTTGCTCCTATTATTATTAGCAATATGCTTTTCAATGTTCCATTTTTTATATACCGCAAAGTATCACTCCTAATATTTATTATTTATACATAATATTATATACCTTAGTATAATACCAATGTATATAATAAATTTTTATTTATATTTATTAATACTATTAAAAAAATCCCTAGCTAAGATATATTTATTATACTTTAGCTAGAGATTTATATGTTTTTACCCTAAATTATTTTATTTTAGCTTCTATGTTTGCTATTCTTTCAAGAACTGAATTCATCATTTCTTCAAATTTAGCTTTTTTAGCTTTTTCTTCATTAACTAAGCTTTCTGGAGCCTTAGCTAAGAATCCTTGGTTTGAAAGTTTTCCGTTAACTCTCTTTATTTCACCTTCTAATTTAGCTTTTTCTTTATTTAATCTATCTAATTCTTTAGAGAAGTCAACTAATTCATCAAGTGGTATAAATATCTTAACTCCTTCTATAACAACACTTACTGCATCTTCAGGTATGTTGTTTTCATTATCAACTATTTCAACAACTGATGCAGATGCTAATGTTACAAAGTAATCCTTACCTGCTTCCATAGCTTCTTTCTTTTCAGCTGTAGGAACTATTATAACCTTAGCTTTCTTTGATGGTGGTACATTCATCTCAGCTCTTACGTTTCTTATGTTTCTTATACCATCCATTGTTAAGTTCATCATTTCTTCTTCTTTAGCCATGTTATCAGCTTCGTTGTAGTGAGGGAACTGTGCTATAACTATACTTCCTTCTACAGTTGGAAGGTGAGTGTATATTTCTTCTGTTATAAATGGCATATATGGATGAAGAAGTTTTAATATCTTTTCTAATACATATGTTAATGTATATAAAGCAGTTTGCTTAGCAGCCTTGTCATCAGAATATAATCTTGGCTTAACTATTTCTATATACCAGTCACAGTACTCAGACCATGCAAAGTCGTATATCTTTTGAGCAGCTATTCCAAGGTCAAACTTATCCATGTTGTCTGTAACTTCTTTAACAACATTGTTTGCTCTTGATATTATCCACTTATCAGCTAAAGTCATATTAGCTTCAACTGATTCTCTAGTTACACCATTCATTATCTCTTCATCTATATTCATGAATACAAATCTTGATGCATTCCATAATTTATTTGCGAAATTTCTAGCAGCTTCAACTCTTTCCATGTAGAATCTCATATCATTTCCTGGTGAGTTTCCTGTAGCTAACATGAATCTTAATGCATCTGCTCCGTATTGGTCTATTACTTCTAATGGATCTATACCATTTCCTAAAGATTTACTCATCTTTCTACCTTCAGAGTCTCTAACAAGTCCATGTATTAATACATGCTTGAATGGAGTTTCTCCCATACAGAACATTCCTGCAAATGCCATTCTTACTACCCAGAAGAATATTATATCGTATCCAGTAACAAGTACACTTGTTGGATAGTAGTAATTTAATTCTTCTGTGTTGTGTGGCCATCCTAATGTTGAGAAAGGCCATAATGCAGAAGAGAACCATGTATCAAGTACATCTTCATCTTGCTTGAAGTGAGTATGTCCACACTTACATTCTTTTGGCATTTCTTTAGCTACTACTACTTCGCCACATTCTTGACAGTAGTAAGCTGGTATTTGGTGACCCCACCATAATTGTCTTGATATACACCAATCTCTTATATTTTCTAACCATTGAGTATAAGTTTTATCAAATTTATCTGGTACGAATTGTAAATCCTTATTTCTAAGTATTTCTAAAGCTGGTTTAGCTAATTCATCCATCTTAACGAACCATTGATCTGATAATCTTGGTTCAACAACAGTTTTACATCTATAGCAAGAACCTACATTATGGTTGTGGTCTTTTATAGCTATTAAGTATCCTGCTTCATCTAAGTCAGCTATAAGTTGCTTTCTGCACTCGTATCTATCCATACCTTCGTACTTACCAGCTAACTTATTCATTGTTCCATCTTCGTTCATTACATTTATCTTTTCAAGATTATGTCTTTGACCTACTTCAAAGTCGTTAGGGTCATGAGCTGGAGTCATTTTTACTGCTCCTGTACCGAATTCTAAATCTACATAGTCATCAGCAACTATTATAAGTTCTCTTCCTACTAATGGAAGTATTGCATGCTTACCTACTAAGTGCTTATATCTTTCATCTTCTGGGTTTACAGCTATACCAGTATCTCCTAACATTGTCTCTGGTCTAGTTGTAGCTATTTCTAAGAACTCATCACTACCTGCTATTGGGTATTTTATATGATAGAACTTTCCATCATGCTCTTCATGCTCAACTTCAGCATCTGATAAAGTTGTTTTACAATCTGGACACCAGTTTATTATTCTGTTTCCTCTGTATATTTGACCTTTTTCATAAAGTTTCACAAAGAACTCAGTAACAGCTTCGTTACATCCTTCATCCATTGTAAATCTTTCTCTATCCCAGTCACAAGAATCTCCTAACTGTTTCATTTGGTCTACTATTTTTCTACCAAATTCATTTCTCCAGTCCATAGCTCTCTTTAAGAATTCTTCTCTTCCTAATTCGTACTTTGTTTTTCCTTCTTGTTCTTTTATTCTTTCAACAACCTTAACTTCTGTTGCTATAGAAGCATGGTCAGTTCCTGGTTGCCATAATGTTTCATATCCATCCATTCTCTTCCATCTTACAAGTATATCTTGTAAAGTATGGTCAAGAGCATGTCCCATATGTAATTGTCCTGTTATATTTGGCGGTGGAAGCATTATTGTAAATGGCTTCTTATTTGGGTTTGGCTTAGATTTAAATAATCCATCTTCAACCCACTTTGAATATAATCTTGATTCAAAGTCTTTTGGATTATACGTTTTTGGTAAATTAGTATTTTCCATTTCATTTCCTCCTTAGTTTTATGTAATAAATTACTTTGTTTCATATTTATTAGTGAAATCTATTTTACTCAAATATATTGAGCATAAAAAAGAGCTTTTCATCCTATAAATAAGGACGAAAAGCTCGCGTTACCACCTTAATTCCATGCTTATATATTTATTATATAATAAATAATAAAATCATGACTCTCAATAGATTTTATCGATTCTCACCGTCTAAACTTACTATTATTTCAGTCTAGAAACTCCGAAGCTACCTTCTGTAAACCTATACTTGAAAAATTTTTCAGCCTACGAATTTTTCTCTCTTTTAGTAGTATTTACATACTCCTCTTCATCAACGTCTTATATTTAATTTATTTCTTAATTATATCTAATTAACATTATTATTGTCAATTATTTATGATAATATATCTTATTTTGAAAATATATATTTATAAGTTTTTATTCCAAAAATTCATAGCCTCTTTCTCTTCTGTTATCGGAAGTATTTTATATCCTCTTTCTTTTAATATCATTATAATACCATCTAATGCTTCAACTGTTTGCTCTTTCTCATGTACTAATAAGACTAATTCATCTTTATTTCTTCCATTTAAAAGAACATTACTTACAATATTATCAGTTGTAGATTTCCAGTCTTCTGTATCTAAATTCCAATCCCATACTAAAAATCCATTTTCGACTAATATTTTATATGATTCTTCTGGAGTATTTGGTTTACTTCCATATGGAATTCTTATTAAATTTGAAGTTTCACCCGTTATTTCTTCAAATGTATTCCTACATATAGAAAACTCCTCAAGTGTAGATTGTGGTGTCTTATATAATGTTTTTACATCATGACTTACACTATGAAATCCAGCTCCATGTCCTTCTTGTTGTATTCTCTTAACTTCGTCTTTATATGTATTCATATTTCTATTTATCATAAAAAAAGTAGCCTTAACATCATTTTTATCTAGTATATCCAATATTTGATTTGTAAACTTTGACGGTCCATCATCAATAGTTATATAAGCTACTTTATCATAAGTTATATTGCTACTTTTCACTGAACTTTCTAAGTCTTGATTAATTATTTCAGTTATAGTCCTAGTTTTTATAGTCCTATAAACCTCATTATTATAATAACTTACATCTTCTTTTAAAAAAATTTTTTTTAATACTAATGAACATAGTACCATTATTAATAAAGAAATAAATATTAATTTTGAATTCCCCTTAAAATTGGCTTTCATCCCCCAACGCTCCTTCTCTAACTCCTAAAACTAATTGCATCTTGTATATTTAAAAATATAGATTAAAATATAAGCAATTTGTTTTTACTTATTTTTCCCATAAAAATTCTATTCTCTTTAAAAATAGTTATGCTAATTATTTATTAAACATTCTTAATTTCTAAGTTATTAACATTATGATTATTGATTTGATACAATGTTCTAATATAATTTCTCATAAAAAATACAGTACATCATAAATCTATACTTTTAAGACTTATGATATACTGTATTTTCAATCTATATTTTTTAATCTATCTATTATATTTATTTCTTCTAATATCTTTGATAAATGATAGTTGAATACTGGACTTTTTTCATTATCTATCTTCCAATTTAAAATATCTACATTATACATTTCTTTAATTTTTAAATAATTATCATTATTTATATATATCTCTTCATCAATAAGCTGTATAGATTTAATATGATGATTTATTGATTTATATAGTAAAATCTCATTTTCTATTATATCTATATTTACTTGATTTTTAGTATATTTCATTTCATCAACTAACTTTTGATATATCATCTCTAATTTACTAATTTTCTTTCTTAGCCTCTCTCTATCGAAAACCCCATTATTTATTATTCCAGATTTAACACACTCTCCTACAATTCTCCTAGCATTTTTTAAGCTTTTATCAGTTATTTCTAAGTAATCAGGTCTTGCTAATACATAATTTATAATTACACCTATAACAACGCCTACAGATGTGTCCATTACTCTCTGTATAGAATAATAAGCTGGGTTTGAATCTATAATGCCTAAATGTATAGATAAGAACGTGACACTAGAAACTATTATTCCAGAATTTATCCCAAGTGCTGTACAACTATATATAGTAGTCATTATTCCAATACCAGCTAATATAGGGTTACCTGGGCTAATCAGTACGCATAAAAAACCTACTAATCCACCTATCATCGTTCCCTTTACCCTATTAAATCCTAACTTTAAAGACCCTTTTACCGTATCTTGTACTGATGCTACACACCCTACGCCTGCAAACATTGGATTTTCCACTAAATACTGTGCCAATAATGTACAAAGAGAAACAGCTATACCTGTTTTAACAGTTCTCATACCGATCTTCTGCAACTTCACCTTGTTTCCTCCTAATGATATAAATACTTTGTCAACTATTTATTTTACTATAATAATATAAATAATTCATTTAAATCTTAATCTTTAACAATTTTTTCATGTTTATATATCCTAATATAAGAAGTTTACAACAAATATAAAGAAGCAATTAAGTATTTTTTAGATAGAAAATATAAATATTATGTGAAGTATACAAAATTGAGAGTTTTATCGAAAACTCATATGAAGGTTAGCCTTATTTTCTTATGCATATGCCTAAAAAATTGACTAATTTGATGTATAAAGATACATCCAGTAAGTTGAGTCTAACTTCTATATTTAGTATCTTATAAATAAAAATCTTCATAAAAAAAGAAATAGCCATTTTATGCAAATTAAAAATGGCTATTTATCTACAATATAGCTAAAAAAATACTATAATAGTATTTTTATTACTTTTCTACCGTACTTTTTAATATATTTATATAATTTAACAAGTCTGATATTCTTATTATTGCTTCTTCTTTAAACTTACTTATATTATATCTTTCGCTTTCCCATACTTCCTTAAAGAATCTTTTAAATATATTATCTAACCTATTATCTCTTATTATTAGATATTTATTTTCATATTCTGAGTATTCATCAAAATTTCCTTTTATAATATTAATATTTCTAGATAAATAAGCTGTTGGATTTTCCTTATTTTTAAAATCATCTACTAAATTTCCATTTATCAATTTTATATCAATATCTTCATTTTCTTTAAGAATCTTTTCCATATACTCTATATGCCTTTGCCTTTGTTCTAAAGATAAGGTTATGGTTGTATTAAAGAAACTTAGTCTACCATTAGATATATATTGTCTAATAGCATTTTCGTACATAAGTATTTGTATATCTGATTTATATATAGCATTTTGAAGTATAGCATCTATATTTTTTAATTCATCAACTATTTCTTTTGATTCTCCAAAGACTATTTTACCTATTTCTAAGAATAAATCTGATGGCATAAATAATTCACTCATATTTCCTATCAACCATCTTAAATCTCTTCCTATCATATATTCTATATAATTTTTTTCTAATATAATCTCTCTTGGATTTTTTTCTAAAAATGTAATTCTAGACCTAGTCTCTATCATTTCTTCAAGAGATTCATATATATCTTGTACTACTTTCGGATCTTGTGAAACATTTGTAAACAAGCATTGTTTAGTATCTGTATATACAGTATAAGTAAAGCTATTTTCTTTTATTACTGATGTTAGTGAGTATTGAGCATGTTTACAACTATAAAATGTAAAGTTAATATTTGAATAAATTTTAATCATATTCATAAGTAATATTGTATTAAAAATTATATCCTCTGCATTTTCATCAAAACTTATTAAAAATCTAATTCTTACATTTTTCATTTCTGTTTTTATAGTAGAACCACTTCTTATTCCTGCAATATGAAGTTTATCATCTTTTCCTAGAGAAAATAAATCAGCTAATAAGATTACATCATTTTTTATTTCTTTTTTAGTCAAATCCATAATCTCTTCATCTAAATGTTTCTTTAATAATCTTGGTTTTATATATAATAAACTATTACATTGCTCTGTATTTTCTTTTCCTACTTTGATATAATTTTTATTAGCTTTCTTCTGACTACTAAATAAATATGATTCATTAAGCATATCTTGTATATACTGTATTATACTTTCATCACTACTATACTTATTTATATCTAGTTTATAATACGCTAAAATTTCACACTTATGTATTTCTGTTGCATTATCTACTACAAATTTAGCAGTCTTCTCACAAATATTTTTTATATTCTTTGATGCAGGAAGCATTGCACCACTTATCCACTTACTTATATAAGATACGTCATATCCTAATTCTTTTGCTAATGAGTAATTCTTTTGACCTGAAAATTGTATCAATTTCTCAATATTTTTACCAAATTCCATGTTTACCATATTTGGACTCCTTTGATTTGAATATACAACTTATATATATGTATAATAACATACTTTCATACAAAACCAAATATTGAATACTTATACATACATTGAATCAGTTGAGTCAATATATATCAATTGATTCACATTTCATCAGTTGTTGTAGAATAACGTCGTATGATAATATGTATATATTGTCTAAATTTATTTAATTTTGCTTAATATAGTTAAATTTAAAACACAATAATTTATGGGAGGATGATATTGTGGATAAGAAAAAAATTATATCTAATACAATAGTATTTTTCATTACAACTTCTATTGTTCTATTATTTTCAGGTATATTTGGAGGAGAAAACGTATTAGTTGGTGTTCAAGGTACTGCAGCGGTATTATTTCTTTTAAGTATTGACTTCAGTCTAAATCCAGTTAAAAACACTATATATTTTGTACTTCTTGAATTGACTATTGGTTTAGCTGCATATATAGCTTCTTTAAATCCTTACTTAGCAATAATAAGTACATTTTTAATGATGTTTTATATATTTTATACTTTCACTTACAATACAAAAAAACCTGCTTTTCTACCATTTTCATTAGCATTCATTTATATGCTTTATGATCCTGTAACTGCTCAACAGTTACCAAAAAGATTCCTAGGTTTAATTGTTTGTGGACTTGCTATAATGTTATTACAAATATTAGCTAACAAAGATAGACTAAAAAAAGAATCTGTATCTAAATTAAACAATGCTTTAGAATCTATTAATAAACAAATAGAATTAGTAAACACTAATTCTACAGAAAGATTAAGCTTAAATAAAGATGCTGAAGTAAATTTAAATCAATTAATAGAATCTTTTACATTTGCTATTAACCAAAATAAATCTAAAGTATCTATAGATTTACTTAAATATTTATCTATTGCTCAATTTTTAGATAGTTTAAATATAGAGTTAAATAAAACTAATAAATTTACAAATACAGAAGATTTATCAGCTTTACTTAATAGCATAAAATTATATGTAAATAATGAATCAAATATAGATAGTATTTTAGATAATATATCTGTATACGAGTCTAAAAATCTAGAAAACTACAATAATAATTTAAATTTAGTAGTATATCCTTATGTTGCAAAATTAAAAAGAGACTTACAACAAACTAACGCTGATAAAATTATCAATGAATACTCTAGAAGTAAATTCTTTGAAAACTTTAACTCAAAAAATGATTTATCTTTTAAATCTGCTAAATTTACTTTTGCTTTTAGAGGTGCTTTACTTTTAAGTATTGGAGTATTCTTAGTAGCTTTATTTAATATAGAAAACGGTAAGTGGATAATCTTTACTTTAGCAGCTATAAATCAACCTTATTTAGATAAAGCTAATATAAAACTTCGTGATAGAATGGTTGGTACTCTTCTAGGAGGTGCACTATTCTTTGTTGTTTACTCTATAGTTAAAGATGATTCAGTTAGAATGGGACTTCTACTTCCAGTAGGATATGCTATGACTTATATTACTAATTATACGTATAGTGTAATATGTGTTACATTATTTGCATTAGGATCTATATCTGTTGGAGCTAATATACCTTTTATAGCTGTTCAAAGAGTAATCTTTGTATTAATAGGTTGTATTATTGCTATAATTGCAGATAGACTTATATTCCCAACTTATGCTTATAAGTATACTCAATCAGCTATCAATAAATCAATTGCTACTAATAAAGAAATAGTTGATTTATTATCTAAGAAAGATATATCTATTGAAACATTTGCTAAAAATGTACAACCTTTAATAATTAAAAATAGATGGCTTAATAAATATATAGCTTACAACAATACTACTTTAAATTCTAAAGATGTAGATGAATTTATTTGTAATCAAAATATTTTTATAAATGATGTAATAGCTTTCGAAAGTTTACTTTATACTCATGATGAAAATTCAGTTGATAAAGCTAGTTTAGAAAAAGACTTTAATTATATTATAAATAATAATTTATCTAATGACGATGTTGTTAAACTTATAGATACAAAAGATTGTCATTTTAATAAACTTATTTTAAATAATTTTATCAATATTAAAAATAATTTATCTCATTCAAATAATTTAAGTAATAATGCTATTAAATCAATTTAATTAAAAATAAAGAGGTTATTATTATGATTAAATCATATATAATCCCTTTTTTCAGAGCGTAGACAAAGCCTACGCTCTTTTATTTTTTAATACACTTTATTAGTTTATAAATAAAAAAATAATAGATAAAATATCAGATTTTTATCTATTATTTTTATATTGTAATTATATTATTCCTTGGCTCATCATTGCATCTGCTACTTTTTAGCAACGGATTTATCCTCAGCGGCAGCAAAGATATATCGTTGGCGATCTTTATTAATACATTAACCTAATTATAAAATTAAGCTACTATACTATCCCTTGACTTACCATAGCATCTGCTACTTTTAAGAATCCTGCTATATTGGCTCCAATTACATAATTTCCTGGAGCTCCATAGTTTTCAGCTGCATCTTTAGATACTTTAAATATATTTTTCATTATTATCTGTAATTTTTCATCTACTTCTTCAAACGTCCAAGATAACCTCATACTATTTTGAGACATTTCAAGTGCTGAAGTTGCAACTCCACCTGCATTTGCAGCCTTGGCTGGAGCTACTAATAATCCTTTTTCTAAGAAATATTTTACAGCTTCGTTTGTACAAGGCATGTTAGCACCTTCTCCTATTACTGTAGTTCCATTTTCAACTAATATTTTAGCATCATCTAAGTTTATATCATTTTGAGTAGCACATGGAAGAGCTATATCGCACTTAACTGTCCATATTCCCTTCTGACCTTCAAAATACTGAGCTCCCCCTTTTCTAGCTATATATTCTTTTATTCTATTTCTTTCTACTTCTTTTATTTGTTTAACTATACTTAAATCTATTCCATTTTCATCTACTATATATCCAGATGAGTCACACATTGCAACTACTTTAGCTCCATAGTCTATAGCTTTCTCAGCTGCATATATTGCAACATTACCAGAGCCTGAAATTACAACTCTCTTATTTTCAAAACTTTGGCCATGATAATTTAACATTTCATTTACAAAATATATAACGCCAAATCCTGTAGCTTCTTTTCTAGCTAAAGACCCACCATAAGCTAATCCTTTGCCGGTTAAGACACCAGCATCATAAGAATTTCTTAATCTTTTATATTGTCCAAATAAATATCCTATTTCCCTTGCTCCAACACCTATGTCTCCAGCTGGAACATCTAAGTTTGGACCTATATGTCTACATAATTCAGTCATAAAGCCTTGACAGAATCTCATTATTTCATTATCTGACTTTCCTTTAGGGTTAAAATCTGAACCACCTTTACCACCACCTATAGGTAAACCTGTCAAAGAATTTTTAAATATTTGCTCAAATCCTAGAAACTTTATTATGCTTAAGTTAACTGATGGATGAAATCTAAGTCCACCTTTGTATGGTCCTATAGCATTGTTAAATTGTACTCGAAACCCTCTGTTAACTTGAACATTTCCATTATCATCTACCCAAGGAACTCTAAACATTATTTGTCTATCAGGTTCAACTATTCTCCCTAATATATTTTGCTTTATATACTCTGGATGCTTAACTAATACAGGTTCTAATGAATGTAGTACTTCTTCTATTGTTTGGTGAAATTCACTCTCACCTATATTTCTAGCCTTTACTTGATTTATAATTTTCTCTATAGTTTCTTTAGCTTGTGCTTCAATAGTGTTTCCTAATACATCTTTATTTTCAAATCCCATTTTAACAGCCCCCTTTTATATAAAAGCACCTTTCAAGTAAATTCTATTATTTCTTAAAAACATTTTTAATATGTTTTTATTAAAATTTATTTAAATCTTCCTATTAAAGCTTTTCTATATTTAAATAAATTTTTTTGAAAAATACCTTATTTAAATAAGTATTATTTACTTTATTTTATAATTAGTTTATGCATTTACCTATATTACTTAATCATAATATAAAATATTTTTTTATTATTTAAATAGATTTTTTAAACATATCTATTTCAGTAATTCTTCTATTTATAGTTATTTCTATTGTAATTATTGTAAAATTATTCATATACTATATAATTTCTAAATATATAAAAATAGGATAAAGCTAACGCTTTATCCTATTTCTGTCATTTCTCCGTTAATTGCAAAGATTATCATTTCGCATATATTAGTTATATGATCTCCTATTCTTTCAAGATATCTTCCTATAAATAAAAGATTTACACCTTGATTTATAGTCTGAGGATTCGCATTCATTACTCTTAAACAATCCTCTTGTACTCTATTATATAAACTATCTATTTTATCATCCTGTAAAGCTATCTCTCTAGCTAAATCTTCATTTTCATTTTCTAAGGATTCTTTTACTTCTAAAATCATCTTTTTACATTCTTCATACATCTTAGGTATATCGATTAAATCTTTTATATATTCGTCTTGACATATCTTTATAGTTTCTTCTGCTATATTTACTGCATAATCACCTATACGCTCTAATTCTAGTGCTATAAATCCTAATGCATATATATATCTTAAATCTCTAGCCATTGGCTGCTTTAATACTAATAGTTCAATACTTCTATCTCTTATATATTCTCTTAATTCATCTATTTTATCATCTTGTTTTATTACTTTTTTACATCCTTCAATGTCTTGTTTTAACATACACTCAACTGATAAATCTAGTATACTAACACATTCTTCTATCATATTTATAGTATATTGTTTTAAAGTGTCTATACTCAGTCCTAAATTTGTATTCAGCATATTGCCCCCTTTAACTCATTTAATTTATAATTGTTATCATTCAAATTTTATCCAAATCTTCCTGTTATATAATCTTCCGTTCTCTTATCCTTAGGAGCAGTAAACATATCTTTTGTTTCACTATATTCTACTAATACTCCATTTAGGAAAAATGCAGTATCATCAGATATACGAGCAGCTTGTTGCATATTGTGAGTTACTATTACAATAGTATAATCTTTTTTTAGCTCTTCTATTAATTCCTCAACTTTAGATGTTGAAATTGGGTCTAGAGCAGATGTAGGTTCATCCATTAATATTACTTCTGGTTTCATAGCTATAGCTCTTGCTATACATATACGTTGCTGTTGTCCTCCAGATAATCCAAGTGCAGATGTTTTTAATCTATCCTTTACTTCATCCCATATAGCTGCACCTCTTAGACTTTCTTCAACTATTTTATCTAAAATTTTCTTATCTCTTATACCATGTATACGAGGGCCATAAGCTATATTATCATATATACTCATTGGAAATGGATTTGGCTTTTGAAATACCATCCCTACTTTAGTACGTAATTTTATAACATCTTCAGTTTGATATATATCTTCGCCATCAACCTCAATTTTCCCTTTTATTGTTACATTTTCTATTAAATCATTCATTCTATTTAATGTTCTTAAAAAAGTTGACTTTCCACATCCAGAAGGACCTATTAAAGCTGTAACTTTATTTTCTTTTATATCTATATTTATATCTTTTAATGCTTGATTATCTCCATAGAATAAATCTAAATTCTTTATACTTAATTTAACATTATCTAAACTCATATTTACACCTCGTAAAATCTTCTTTAATAATTTGCTTTATTTAATTTCTTTGCTACAAACTTAGCAACTGTATTTAAAAATAACACTATAAATATTAAAACAATACCTATACTAGCAGCTGATGCTATATCTCCTTTCTCTTTAGTTAAAAGATATGCATGTACAGTTAAGTTTCTAGCACTATCAAATATACCTCCTGGCATTTGTGCTACTGTACCAGCTGTTAATAATATTGCAGCTGACTCTCCAACTACACGCCCTACTGATAAAATTACACCCGATAATATTCCTGGTATTGCACTTGGTAATACTACTTTGTATAATGTTTGGAATTTAGTTGAACCTAAAGCTAAAGATGCTTCTCTGTATCCATCTGGAACTGTTTTTAAAGCTTCTTCTGTTGTTCTTATTATTACTGGTAATATTATTATCGCTACGGTAAGAGCTCCTGATAATATTGAATATTTTAAATTTAAAACTACTACGAAGAATATTCCACCAAACAATCCGTATATTATAGATGGTATCCCTGCTAAACTTTCTGTAGCAAATCTTATTGCGTTTACTACTTTTCCTTTTTTAGCATATTCTTGTAAGTATATAGCAGATAAAATTCCTATAGGTGTAGCTATTGCTATAGAAAGTATAACTGTATATACGGTTGTAACTATCATTGGAAGTATTCCTCCACTTCCATCTGCTGAATAATCACTAGTTAAGAATGATAGATTTACTCCACCAATTCCTTTTATAAATATATACCCTACAATTACTACAAGCATTGATACAGTGAAAAATGCTGATAGATAAATTAATGACTTTAATAAATTTTCTTTTAACTTTCTCATATTAATTTCCCGCCTTGTTTGAAAGTTTATTTAATACTAAATTTAATATTAGTATGAACGTAAATAACACAACACCTGTTGCAAATAGCATTTCTTGATGAGTTCCAAATGCGTATCCCATCTCTAACGCTATATTAGTCGTAAGTGGTCTTACACTATCCATTAATGATGATGGCATAACTGGTGAATTTCCTGCTACAAGTATAACTGCCATTGTTTCACCTAAAGCCCTACCAATTCCTAATACTACAGCTGCTAAAATTCCTGACTTAGCTGCTGGTAATACAACTTTAAATATTGTTTCTATCTTAGATGCTCCAAGTGCTAAAGAACCTTCTTTATAAGCCTTTGGAACTGCTCTTATTGCTGTTTCTGATACTGATATTATTGTTGGTAACATCATTATCGATAAAACTATTATTACAGCAAGTAAACTTTGTCCCTTTGGTAAATTAAATATATTTTGTATATTAGGCACTATAACTGCTAATCCAAATATTCCGTATAATACTGATGGTATACCTGCTAATAATTCAACTGCTGGTGATATAATTTTCGCTACCTTCTTTGGAGCAACTTCAGCTATAAATACTGCTGTTAATATTCCAATTGGAACCCCTATTATAAGTGCTCCTACTGTAGCAACTATTGATGCTACAACCATCGTTGCTATACCAAATTTATCACTTCCTGGCAACCAATCGCTTCCAGTAAAGAAATCTATGAAAGAATATCCCTTGAATATAAATGGTGTTAATCCTTTATAAAATACAAATCCGATTATTAACAGTAAGCTTAAAACTGCTATTAATGAACTTATAAAGAATATATTCTTTGATACTTTCTCTAAAATGTATTTATTTTTATTCCTATTGTATATATTCTCAATTTCTGTTGATTGAGTTTTTTCCAACATAAATCAATCTCTCCTTTAAATTAATTCTATTAATTTTCTATAATTAAATAATAACTTTTAAAAGTTAAATCTATATTAGGTTTATATTAGATTTATGTTATAAAGTTAAGTTTATGTTAAGTTTTTAATCCAATTGAATGAGTATATTACAAACGATAAAATGTAAATTACTTTAAATATAAAAAAGTACTATACAATATTAATTGCATAGTACTTTATGTATATTAGTTTACACTTATAAATCCATTTTCTTCTACTACATTTTGTCCTTCTTCACTTAATATGAAATCTATGAAATTTTTACCTTGTTCAGTTATTACATCTTCTTTATTAGCAAATAAGAATGGTCTCGCTATAGCATAGCTATCATTTTTTACATTTTCAGCATTTAATTCAACACCGTCTATAGTTAATGCATTTACATTTTCATCAACATATCCAAAAGAAATATATCCTATTGCATTTTCATTTCCTTCAACTATTGATTTTATATTTCCTGAACCATCACTTATTTGAGCATCCTTAGTTAATTCTTCTGATTCGAATCCAACATTTTCTTGGAATCCATCACGAGTTCCAGAACCATCTTCTCTAGATACAACTACTATAGGAGCATCATTTCCTCCAACTTCTTTCCAGTTAGTTATTTTTCCTGTATATATGTCTTTTACTTGCTCTAAAGTTAAATCTTTTACTGTATTATTTTTATTAGTTATAACAGCTATTCCATCTATAGCTATTTGAGTTTCTTTTAATCCTGCTGCCTTTTCTTCATCTTTTAAATCTCTTGATGCCATACCTATTTGTGAAGTTCCATCTATAGCATTTTTTATACCTGCTGAAGAACCTATTTGTTGAACTTCTATACTTACACCTTCATTTTTAGCTTCAAAATCTTCTCCTAATATTTCAACTACTGGTCCTACTGATGTTGACCCTGATATTGTAATCTTGTTTGAATTTGAACTATCTGATGAACCACATCCTACTGCTAATGACCCCATTAGTATAGTCCCCATTAAAAGTGTTGCTACTCTCTTATTTAACATTTTAAATTCCTCCAATTAATTTTAAATTTATTTCAAGTTTTTTAATTTCTTATTCTTATGCTTTAATATTACAATTATTTTGTTAAGTAATTATTATGAATTAGTTAAGTAAATGTAAATAATGTTAAATCTATGTAAACAAAAATTCGCTTCGCTTGAGCGACGTGTCGGCGAATCATTTTATTTCGCCAACGATATATCCTTGCTCACGCTACGGATACATCCGTTGCTCAAAAACATAATTTCATTGTAAGAAAAAAGATGCCTTATATAAGACATCTTTCATTTATCTAATATTCTTTTTCTAGTTTATCTACTAATTCTTTAAATACTTCTAGCGCTTTATCCACAGATTCTTTCTTTTCCATATCAACACCAGCTGCTTTTAATTGATTAAGTGGATAATCAGAACCTCCACTCTTTAAAAATTCTATATATTTATCAACAGCTACTTTACCTTCTGTTAATATCTTCTGACTTAATGCACTTGCTGCAGAGAATCCTGTAGCATACTTATACACATAGAAATTTGAATAGAAATGAGGTATTCTAGCCCATTCTAGTGCAATTTGTTCATCAACTACAGTTGAATTTCCATAGTATTTTTTATTTAAATCATAGTATATATCGTTAAATTCTTTAGCTGTTAGAGGATTTCCGTCCTCTACACTAGCATGAGTTAATCTTTCAAACTCAGCAAACATTGTTTGTCTATATACAGTTGTTCTAAACTGCTCTAAGTAATAATTTAGAAGATATACTCTTTCTTCTTTTGAATCTGCTTTTTCTAATAAATAATTTATTAAAAGCAATTCATTTAATGTAGATGCAACTTCGGCTACAAATATTTTATAACCTGAATATAGATAAGGCTGAGTTTTCTTAGAATAATAACTGTGCATAGAATGTCCTAACTCATGTATTAATGTAAATAAAGAGTTTAGGTCGTCCTTATAATTCATTAATATATAAGGATGTGAATCATAACTTCCCCAAGAATAAGCTCCACCTTGTTTTCCTTCATTTTCGTAAACATCTATCCAATTTTCTTCAAAAGCTCTTTTTATTAATCCTAAATACTCTTCACCTAAAGGTTTTAATGCATTTAGTACTATTTCTTGTGCTTCTTCATAAGGTATTTTCATATCAAAGCTTTCAGTTAAAGGAACATACATGTCATACATATGTATATCCTCTAATCCTAAAAACTTCTTTTTGATATCTACATATCTATTTAATGTATCTAAATTTTCATCAACTGCTTTTATAAGGTTGTTGTAAACATCAACGCTTATATCATCTTGGAATAAAGATGCGTATAAAGCAGATTCATATTTTCTAGTTTTAGAATAGAATATTTCTGACTTTATACCTCCATATAGCATAGATGCAAAAGTATTTTTATACTTGTCATATGTTTTATACATTGCATCAAAAGCATTTTTTCTAACTTTATTATTTTTACTTTTTAAGAATGTTGAAAAATTAGAGTGAGTAAGTTTAACCATTTCTCCATCTTCATTTTCTATTTTTGGAAAATCCATATCAGCATAAGATAACATATCATAAGCATTTTCTGGAACTGATGTTAAATCTGAAACTGCGGCTAATATTTCCTCTTCCTTTTCTGATAATGTATGTGGTTTTTCTCTTAATATCTCCTCTATATATTTTTTATAGAATGATAGCTTTTCATCTTCTAAATATTCTTTAAGTTTAGATTCATCTATGGCTATTATTTCTGGAACCATATATGATGATGCTGTAGATAGCTCTGTAGATAACATATCTGTTTTAGTTGCCATCGCTTGGTTTTCATTTATTCTAGTATCTTCATGTTGTTTCATATGTGTATACACATATAAATTTTGTAATAGTTGTGAAGCTTTTTCATATATATTAAGCGCTTCATACATATTTTCTTTACTTTGTGATAATTTACCCTTGTACTCTTTTATTTCATTTATATAGGATTTTATCTTTGATATATCTTTATCAATAGATTCTTGGCTTGAATACATTAAATCTATTTTCCATTTATATTTATCATCTATATCTTTTCTATCTATTCCCATATTCTCACTCCTTATCGACAATTTTATAATACAGCTACTAATATAGCTCCTTCTGCTGTAAATGTTCCCATTATAGGGCCTATACTAGCAATTAATACTTCCTTAAAGTTTGAATCTTCTTCTATTATAGATTTTATTTTATGTGCTTTTTCAGGACAATTTGCATGAGCTATTATAATAGTTTTTTCTTTCTCATCATTTACATGAGATTTTACATAGTCTAGAGCTTTCTTTATACTATTTACTCCACCTCTAGCCTTATCTATAGGTTTAACTAAACCTTCATCTATTCTAATTATTACTTTTAAGTTTAGTGCATTCATTACTTTTCCTGCTAAAGGATTTACTCTACCACCTTTTATTGCATTCTCTAAAGTATCTAATGCACCAAAGAATATAATGTCCTTTTTATATTTTTCTATTTCATTTAATATTTCATCCATAGTTTTTCCTTGTTCTATCAGTTCATTACATTTTAGCATCATTAATGCAACACCTATAGAACCACTTTGTGTATCGATTACTTCAATTCTTTTTTCAGGATGTTCTTCTAAATACATAGTTTTAGCTAATACCGCATTACTATGTGTTCCTGAAAGCTTAGATGTTAAAGTAAATACTAATATTTCATCTTCTTCACATTTATAAGCTTCTATAAATCTATCTGGTGAGGGACTTGATGTTTTAGGTAATTCTTTAGATACTTTCATTTTTTCATAAAAAGTTTTATCATCAATTTCTACTCCACCTATATAACTTTCTTCACCAAAGCAAACATTTATACCTATAATACCAGGATTTACCCTTTCAATAACTTCTTTAGGTAAATCACATGATCCGTCTGTTATAATTTTTATATGTCTTTTCATTTGTGCACCTCTACTTTAATTATGACTATATCTTATTTTATATTATTTTAATGTAAATAATCTACACTTATTATATTTTTTGAATTATTTAGTTCATTTACAAGTTCATCTAGTATTATTCTTCTATCATATACTATAAAAAAACTTAACTTCCAATATATATCTTCTACATTTTCTATATCTATATTTTTAACACTAATTTGAGATTTTTGAAATATATTATATAACATAGTTATAACATTTATATTATCTACCTTTACACTAAATATAGTTTGCTTTTTCTTAAAAATTATTTTATCAATTTTTTTTAAAATATAAAGAGTTATCATTACCAGTGACCATGCACAAATACTTAGTACATAGTATCCATATCCTACTGCTATACCTATGCAAGCTGTAGCCCAAATCCCTGCTGCTGTAGTTAATCCTCTTATACCATTTGATGTTTTCAAAATTGCTCCAGCTCCTAAAAAACCAATACCTGATAATACCTGGGCTGTTAATCTAGCTGGATCAATACTAGCTTGTGAACTATACTGAACAAATAATGATAATGATGTTATAGCTGTTATACATGAGCCTACAGCTACTAATATATGAGTTCTAAATCCTGCAAATTGATGTGATTTTTCTCTTTCTAATCCAGTCAATCCTCCTATAATTAAAGCAATTATTAATCTTATTATTATAGCACCATTACTTATAATAATAATTACCTCCTATCTATTTATATAATCCTCTTTAGTAAAGAAGTATTTAATATAAAATTTATATGCTTGAATAAATAATATATGACTAGTCTCAGTTACTTTTTAAAAACCTGCAAATATATTTTAAAATTGTAATTTGAATAAAAAAAAGTCCACTAATGTGGACTATTTACTCGTTAAAGCCATGTATTTATTTATTAATATATCGATTTTACTACTTGATTCTAATAATTCATCTCTAAAAATTTCTGGATATTCCATATATGCATATATCTGTTCCCTCAATGCATCTATTTCTTGTTTTAACATCTCTAATTCACTATTCACCATATAATCACCACGGTCACCAATTTATCTCTTTCTTTGTTTATATAATAACAAATTTTTACATACTATGTCAATAATCTTAACTATAAAATGAAGTCTTATAAAATATGATTTTATTTTATAAATCCAATACATTTATATACTTTGACTCATTTGTTAAGTACTTGTCCTTAATTGACAGTTAAATTTATTATTGCTATAATATTTTTGATAATGAATTTCATTAGGAGGTATCACTCATGACTGTTTGTGATTTAAAAGTAGGCCAAAAAGGAATCATTGATAATATATATGGAAATGAAAAATTAGTTAAGAGATTATTAGCTTTAGGATGTATAAGTAATACAGAAATAGAAGTTAAGAAAATTGCCCCATTAGGAGATCCAATTGTAGTTAGATTTAGAGGCTTTGATCTTGCTCTTAGAAAATCTGATGCTAAGAATATATCACTAAAGTAAGACAGGAGGCTATATAATGATTAATGTTGCTTTATTTGGTAACCCAAATGTCGGTAAAACTACAGTTTTTAACTTACTTACCGGTTCAAACCAATATGTAGGTAACTGGCCTGGTGTTACTATCGATAAAAAAGAAGGTTTTTTAGGTAAGGACATAAAGATAGTCGACTTACCTGGTATATATGCTATGGATACTTTCTCTAATGAGGAAAAAGTATCAAAAGAATTTTTGGAAACTGGAGATGTGGATGTTATAGTTAACATTGTAGATGCATCCAATTTATCTAGAAACCTTTATCTAACAACTCAGCTTATGGAATTTAATAAGCCCATTGTTATTTTGCTTAACATGTTAGATGTAGCAGAATCTAAAGGTATATATATCGATTCTGATAATCTTTCAAAGGAACTTGGAGTTACTGTAGTTCCTATAATAGCTAAGAAAAAAAATGGAGTAGATAAAATATCTTTAGCTATAAAAAATTCAGTAAATAAAACTGTAAATTATGATATAAATTTTGGAAATGAAGTTCAAACATATAAAAAATTAGAAGATATATTATCTAGATGCACAAAGATTAATTCAGATAAAAAAATATCTATAAGTGATAAAATAGATAATATAGTTTTAAACCCAATTTTAGCGTATCCTATTTTT
>ERZ1673737.536-NODE-536-length-46798-cov-10.888946_pt1 | contig 46798 bp, 37 predicted proteins | sample MGYA00580211_ERZ1673737 | MGnify/ENA primary metagenome ERZ1673737 (study PRJEB41218, sample SAMN15661789) | gut metagenome | host: Homo sapiens | place: Canada: London | collected 2015-08-20/2019-03-30 | study: EMG produced TPA metagenomics assembly of... | reverse complement strand
CAGGCGGCGTGACTACAGATAAAGTTTTTGCAATGGTAGAAAAAATCCGTAAAAACACAAAAATCCCAATGGTATTCATGACCTACGCAAACGTAGTATTTTCCTACGGAACAGAGCGTTTCATCAAGCGTGCAGCAGAAGCTGGAATGGACGGACTGATCCTTCCGGATGTTCCTTTTGAGGAAAAAGAAGAGTTCGACGTTGTGTGCAAACAGTACGGTCTTGACCTGATCTCCCTGATCGCACCGACCTCCCATGAGAGAATCGCCATGATCGCCAAAGAAGCAGAAGGCTTTGTTTACTGCGTATCTTCCCTTGGAGTAACAGGAATGCGTACCAACATTACCACAGATATCGGAGCCATGGTGAAGCTGGTAAAAGCCCAGAAAGACATCCCATGTGCCGTAGGCTTCGGAATCTCAACTCCGGAGCAGGCAAAAAAGATGGCTGACCAGTCCGACGGAGCCATCGTAGGATCTGCCATTGTAAAGCTTTGCGGAGCTTATGGCAAGGACTGTGTGCCGAAAGTCAAGGATTATGTGAAAGAGATGAAGGATGCAATTCGTGGTCTAGAGTGAGAAAATTCGGAAAATATTTCTGGAATAGTATAATTTAATAAAAAAGTACAATTTGTCATGATATTACAAAAAAATATGAAAAATGTTCTCTGATTTTGTGAAAAAATCAAATTGCAGGTTAGGAAATGCTATGCTATAATGCAGTTACTTTCTTGAAAGACATAAAAATGAATGAACAGTAATCAGAGAATATGCAACGGAGCATCAGCCTAAGGCTGGTGCTCTTTTTACGTATAAGATCAGCGTTAAGGTTTTCTGGGACAGATCAGGGAGGTGAAACTGTGAAAGAAGAGGAAATCCTGAGTGCAGGAATTGATATCGGAACATCCACCACGCAGTTGGTTTTCAGCCGCATGCTCTTGCAGAATACAGGCGGATTCGGCAGAATCCCGCAGATCAAAGTGATATCGAAGGATGTGTTCTACAGAAGCAAGGTATATTTCACACCGCTTCTGTCCAGAGATGAGATCGACGGAGAAAAGGTTCATGATATTATCGACGGAGAATATAAAAAAGCAGGGATCAAGGCTTCAGATCTCAGTACAGGAGCAGTGATTATTACAGGTGAATCCTCCAGAAAGAAAAATGCGGAAGATGTGGTAAAAGCTATCTCAGGAATTGCAGGAGATTTCGTAGTTGCTACGGCTGGTGCAGATCTGGAATCTGTTCTTGCGGGAAAAGGCTCAGGTGCAGCACAGCTTTCAAAGGATACCGGAAGCATTGTGGCGAATCTGGACATCGGAGGCGGAACCAGCAACATCTGTTTTTTTAAAAACGGGCATATGCTTGACACAGCATGTCTGGATATCGGCGGAAGACTGGTACAGATACAGGATGGGCTTCTTACATATGTGGCACCGAAGATCCGGTGGCTGGCAGATAAGCTGGAACTTGATATCAGAGAAGGAAAACAGGCAGAAGAAAGAGAATTGCGAATTCTGACAGATGCCATGGCAGAGATCCTGGCACAGTCAGTAGGCATAAATGAAATATCCGAAACACAGCAGAATCTTCTGGAACATATGAAAACCAATCATCTGATCAGCTGCCGGAAGAAACCGGAGATCCTTACTTTTTCAGGAGGCGTAGCAGCATGTTTCGGGGAAGAGGAAGATGTTTTCCGATATGGAGATATCGGTATACTCCTGGCTCAGGCCATCAGGAAAAATCCTTCATTTCAGAGTGCGGACGTGAGAAATGCCAGAGAGACCATGCGGGCTACAGTGATCGGAGCCGGAAATTACAGCATGGATATTTCAGGCAGTACCATTGAATATACGGCAGATCTTTTTCCAATGAAAAATATCCCGGTAGTCCGGCCGTTGCTGGAAAGACCGGAGGATATCCCAGATCTGGACAAAAGCATTCACAGAGAGATGCAGCTTTACATGGAAAAACAGTCAGAAGACCGCCAGACCGCCATATCCATGAAAGGTCTGAAATGCCCGTCTTTTAAACAGGTACAGGAAATCGCGGAGAAGATCGTTTCCCAGTATGAAAAAGAATGCAGGGAAAAGCAGCCGCTGATCGTAGTGTTTGAAGAAGACATCGGAAAAGCAGTAGGTCAGGCCCTGGGGCACAGGCTGAAGGGAAAACGGGATATTATCTGTATTGACGGGATCCACTGTGAAAGTGGAGACTTCATTGATCTGGGAGAGCCGGTAGCATCAGGAACTGTAATTCCGGCAGTTGTAAAAACTTTAATATTTAACGGGTAGGTGTTGAGAATGATATTAAAAACAGTAATGCTGGGTCAGACATATGAATTTAAAGATGTAAAAGAACTTCTTGCGAAAGCAAGCGAGAAAAAATCGGGTGATGAACTTGCCGGTGTATGTGCCGGAAGTACGTTGGAGCGAATTGCAGCAAAAGAAGTTCTTGGACAGTTGACAGTGGCAGATATCCGGAATCATCCTTCTGTCCCGTATGAAGAAGATGCAGTAACAAGGATCATCCAGGACGATATTGATGAGCAAGTATATGCGGAAATCAAGGGAAAAACCATCCAGGAAATGAGGGAGTGGATCTTAAGCGACAGCACAACAAGTGAAATGATCCTGCGGGCGTCCAGAGGAATGACAAGTGAAGTGATCGCCGGAATTTCCAAGATCATGGGAAATATGGATATGATCCTTGCAGGAAGCAAGCTTCATATCACAGCTACCTGCAACACAACCATTGGAGGTGAAAATGTTCTGGCAGCAAGACTTCAGCCAAACCACCCGGTAGATGATGCAGAGGGCGTTGCGGCAAGTACTCTGGAAGGTTTAAGCTACGGTTCCGGTGATGCAGTGATCGGTCTGAATCCGGCAATTGATACCGTGGACAGCACACTGGCCATTTGGAAAGTACTTGGAGATATACGTGATAAATATGAGATTCCGACTCAGACATGTGTTCTTTCCCATGTGACAACCCAGATGGAGGCATTACGATCCGGACAGGGAAGTGCAGATCTCTGTTTCCAGTCCATTGCAGGATCAGAAGCAGCATTGTCCGCATTTGGAGTGACGACTTTCATGCTGGAAGAAGCAGACGCACTTTTTAAAGACAGAGGCCATGCAAAAGGACCGAATGTAATGTATTTTGAGACAGGACAGGGTTCAGAGCTTTCCTCTTCCGCAGCTTTCGGAGCAGATCAGCAGACAATGGAATGCAGGTGCTACGGTCTGGCAAGACATTACCATCCATTTCTGATCAATACAGTAGTAGGTTTCATGGGACCGGAATACATCTATGACACCAAGCAGCTGACAAGGGCAGCATTGGAAGATGTGTTCTGCGGACATCTCCACGGGCTTCCCATGGGATGTGATGTCTGCTATACAAACCACATGCCAACAGACCAGAACGATTCGGAGACGATCCTTACGCTTCTTGGAACAGCAGGTGTCCATTATGTAATGGGACTTCCGCAGGCAGATGATATTATGCTGATGTATCAGTCTACCAGTTATCACGACGTGGCAAGTGTACGCCAGCTTCTGAAAAAACAGCCCATTCCGGAATTCAGGGAATGGTTGGAAAAAAGAGGATTCTGGGAAAACGGTCATCTGGGAAAAAATGCCGGAGACCCGTCCATGTTTTTTGATATGAGATAGAATAAACAGGAGGTGCAGGATATGAGCAGTGCAGCAGGATGTTTAAGAGATATTACAGCAACAGATATTATGGATTACATGCAGGTAGATCATCCCCATAATCTCAAGGAAATGTGGAAAATGAAACATGCCACTCCTGCAAGAATTGGAATCGGCCATTGCGGTCCAAGATATACAACAGAAGCACAGCTTCGTTTTCTGGCTTCTCATGCAGCTGCCAATGATGCAGTATTCAATGAAGTACCCGAGGAAGTTGTAAAAGAACTGGGAGTTTTTGAAGTACGTACAAAATGTTCTGACAAGCACGAGATGCTGCTGCGGCCTGACTGGGGAAGGATTTTTCTTCCGGATGCCCGGAAAAAGATCTCCGAAAACTGTGTACATAATCCAAAAGTCCAGATTTATTTTGGTGACGGACTCTGTTCACCATCTATCGCAGCCAATATCCCGGATCTTTTTCCTACCATAAAAATGGGTCTGGAAGACAGAGGTATCACAGTGGGAACACCATTTTTTGTACGGTACTGCAGAGTTAATACCGCAAGGACGATAGGGCCTCTTCTGGGAGCAGAAGTTACCTGTGTTTTAATTGGAGAACGGCCCGGACTTCTCACTTCAGAAAGCATGTCAGCTTACATTGCCTATCATGCAAGGCCGGATATGCTGGAATCGGAATACACAGTTGTTTCCAACATCAGCAGGCACGGAGTGCCGCCGGTAGAGGCGGCAGCACATATCGTTGATCTGATCACACAGATCCTTGAAAAAAAGAAAAGCGGCGTTGAATTTTCAAACGCAGAGTAACGGTTGCAAAGGAGCACGGAATGAAAAAAATCCGGGCTCCTTTTCTTCATATAAAAAGACTTTATTATTGAAGCACGAGGGAACAAAGGAGGAGCAACATTATGGAAAAAAACGAAACACAGTTAGTCCGGGCCCTGGGCCTGAAAGAATCTATCAGCATGACCATCGGAACGGTTGTCGGTGTAGGACTTTTTACATGCGGATCAGCTCAGATCGGACACGTAGGATCATGGATCATCGTGATCACATTTCTGGCACTTCTGATCTCAGTCTGGCCATGCCTGATTTACGGTGAGATGTCAGCTGCACTGCCTTGTGCAGGAGGAACTTACAACTATGCAAAACGTGGCCTGAACCGTGTATGGGCTAACCTTGCAGGTTGGCATTACATCATTTCCGTTGTTGGTATCGGAGCTGGTGAGACACTTGCATTTTCCAACTATTTCAAGATACTGTTCGGACAGTTTGGAATCAACCTGGAAGGCGTGGATTCTCGTATCATTGCCATTATCCTGGTACTGTTTTTTCTGGTACTGAACTTTAAGGGAATTGAGATGTCAGGCAAAGCTCAGACAGGATTTATCTTCTTTTTCTGGGGCTGTGCCATTGCATGGTTCCTGTACATGATTCCGAAGATCCATCTGGAATATTTCGGAGGCATTGCAATGGATTCCCTGCCGCCATTCAAAGAAATGATGTACATTTTCGGTCTTGTATGGTGGTGCTACACAGGTTTTGAAACCTGCGTATCCATGGGAGCCGAGACAAAATATCCGCAGTATACACTGCCGCGAGCATTAAAAATTTCCGTATTTCTTGTATTTGTGTGCAACGCACTGTTCCAGTGGTTTCTTGTAGGTCTTGTACCGCATAACTATTATCATCTGCTTGCAGTTGCTGATGCACCTTATGCAGAAGGCTTGAAAGCAGCCGGACTTGTCGGTTTTCCGATCATTCTTCTTTGCATCGGTATTGCATTTGGCGGCGACCTTTCCACCATTAACCCTGGAATTGCAGCACCGGCCAGATACATTTACACAATGGCTGAAGATAAATCATTGCCGTCATTCCTCTGCAAAGTACATCCAAAATACAAAACACCGTACATGGCAGTTCTTGTTGTAGGTATCATCAACATTATCCTGATTGCAACAGGATCCATCAACTATATTGCATCCGTATCACTGATCTCACTGGCGCTTTGCTACATCATCGGCTGTCTGGCTTATCTGGGACTTAAGAAACACTGCCCGGATATGAAACGTCCATATGTAGCTCCAGGCGGAAAATTTGGCTGTATTTTTACCATTGTGATCTACGCATTTATGCTGATCTTTGCAGACAAAGTAGCTCTTATCACATCAGGAGTCGTAACAGTCGCAGCAATCATTTACTGGGCGATCTTTACAAGAAAACATGAAAATAAGATACCAAGCATTGAAGAAGAAATCGGAACCATCGAAGAGCCATCACCAGAAGAAAAAGCCAAAATGGACAAAGAATATAATATCTGGAAAATTGCTACTGTAATTGCAACTGTTATAGCACTTGGAATCTATATAATACCGATCATTTTCTGATAAGGTTGGGAAATATTATCCTTTTCAGAAAGGGAAAACTATGTTACGCTGTATGTGAATCAGATAGAAAATAGCATCTGAGTACATAACAAGATCAAAGGTGATGAAACTTGTGGGTACCAAGGATACAATCACCAAAGATCACACAGAGAAGCCGATCAACGGGCCCCTACTTCCGGAGAATATCTTACCGGATTTTACAGTAATGATCGGCTGATACCAGTCATAACGGTAGTCGTATATTTCGGAACGGACTCCTGGACAGCTCCAAGAAGTCTTCAGGAACAGGCTTTGCTTACCGCACAGTCAATGTTGGAAAATCCAAGATTTTCTACAGAAGATATTTCCAAGTTCTCGGGATTACCGATTGAGGAAGTATTGAAATTACAGAAAAAATAATTTAAAGGACACAAAAAGAATGCTGCCCCGTTATCAAGCAGATGACGGAGCCTGGGATGGATATACCAGACATAGTTATCATTACGATCCGGAAGGCCAGGCGAAGGGCTGGCATACGGGCGTTTATGGAACTTATGGTTATGGGATGGCTCATCAGATACAGAAGAAAGTAAACTTCCGCACAGGAAGCGGTAATTAAAAAAAAGCCAGGGGACAGTATTTTCAGGTACTGTACTCTGGCAGTTTTTATATGAAAGAACATAGTTACCGCAAAAACATTCTAACCATTGTTTCATAGATCCTCCGATATTTCTGATACCGCATAGGCAGATCAATCCATGTTTTCTTATCTACAATACTCTTGTAATGGGAGAAAGTCCGGAAACCGTCGATTCCGTGGTAGGAACCCATGCCACTTTCTCCGAAGCCACCGAAGCCCATATTGCTGGTTGCGAGATGAATGAGAACATCATTGATGCAGCCGCCGCCGAAACCGCACCGGGAAGTTACTTCCCGGGCGTTTTTTTCGTCGCTGGTGAAGATGTAGAGAGCCAGGGGATGGGGCATGGAGTTGATCCTGGTGACAGCACTTCCTAGAGAGTCGTAGGTGAGGACAGGGAGTACCGGGCCGAAGATCTCCTGCTGCATGACCGGATCATCGAAGGTTACATTATCCAGGATCGTTGGTTCGATCTGGAGGGTTTTACGGTCGGAGCTGCCGCCGCACACTGTTTTGGACGGGTCAATGAGGCTGTTGATACGGTCGAAATGCTTTTCATTGATGATCTTTCCATAGTCCCGGTTTTTGAGCGGTTCTTTTCCATACTGGCGGCTGATCTGTCTGCGAAGCTCTGCAACCAGGGCATCTTTGATCTCCGGATCACAGTAGATATAGTCCGGTGCTACGCAGGTCTGTCCGCAGTTCAGGAACTTGCCGAATACGATACGTTTTGCTGCAAGGCGGAGATTAGCGGTTTTATCCACGATGCAGGGGCTTTTTCCGCCGAGCTCCAGAGTAACTGGGGTAAGGTATTCAGAAGCCTTTCGCATAACATCTTTTCCTACAGCCTGGCTTCCTGTAAAGAAGATGTAATCAAAATGCAGGCTGAGAAGATGGGTGTTTTCCGCGCGTCCGCCTGTGACAGTAGCAACATATTTTTCATCAAAGCATTCGTGGATCAGAAGGCGGATCACTTCGCTTGTAGCCGGTGAGTAAGCACTTGGTTTCAGAATGGCAGTGTTTCCGGCTGCAATGGCATCGACCAGAGGCTCGATTGTGAGAAGGAACGGATAGTTCCATGGACTCATGATAAGGACCACGCCATATGGGGATGGTTTGCGGAAACTGCGGGAGTGGAACTGTGCCAGAGGAGTGGGAACGGTCTGTTCTTTTGCATAGGAGCGGATGTTTTTCAGCATATGTGTGATCTCAGAAAGCACGAGACCGGTTTCGCACATGTAGCTCTCGAAATTGCTTTTTCCAAGATCTTTTTTCAGAGCAGCGTGAATCTGATGCTCGTGTTTTCGGATGGAGGCACGAAGACGTTTCAGGGCGCTGATACGAAAATCAAGATTTAAAGTTGCGCCGGAGTAGAAGTACTGGCGTTGTTTATCTAAAAGCCGGGTGATCTGTTCTTTTTCCATGGATTGAAGCTCCTTTCTGAAAATGTTGTGTGAGTTGATACTCAGGAATTACTGACTGGCGGCATCAGGCGATAATATAATGTCTCAAGTTCACCGGCATCCATCAGCACAGGAACCGGGTACAGCGGATTGGCTTCTTTGTCTGCATAATGAGCAAGCTCCGGGATATCTGTTTCCTGGATCTCAGGGATATGATCACCGATACCGAAGCGTTTTTTCATATCTTTTACAGCATCAATAAACATCTGTGCAGCAGTTTTATCATCCTCATGTTTGTCGCAGAGACCTGCAGTTACAGCCAGGTTGCGGAGCTTGTGAGTGATGGAATCTCCGTATGTTTCCAGCACCATAGGCAGGATCACTGCATTGGCAAGTCCGTGTGGAACATTATATTTTCCACCAAGGGAATGGGCAATTGCGTGCACATATCCAACGTAAGATTTGGTGAAGGCACAGCCTGCGAAATAGGAAGCGCGGAGCATATTTCGCCTTGCTTCAATATTATTGCCGTCTGTGTAGGCAGTATCCAGGTTTTCAAAGATCAGTCTGACAGCATCCAGGGCATTTTTTCTTGTGCCCGGCGTGGTGGAGTTTCCGATGTATGCTTCCACTGCATGGGTCAGGGCATCCATTCCGGTTGTAGCTGTGATAAACGGTGGAAGACTTAAAGTTACTTTCGGGTCAAGGACTGCGTAGCGCGGGATCAGCGGAAAATCGTTGATAGCATATTTATGCCGGGTCTCTGCATCTGTGATCACGGCTGCAAGTGTTGTTTCACTTCCGGTTCCGGCAGTTGTAGGAATAGCGATTAGAAGAGGAAGCTTTTTGTGGATTTTCAGGATTCCCTTCATCTGAGCAAGAGACTGATGCGGTTTGGCAATGCGGGCTGCTGTGGCTTTGGCACAGTCCATACTGGAACCGCCGCCAAAACCAATGATCGCCTGGCAGTCATTATCCAGATACATGTGAAGAGCTTCGTCCACATTGACAGTTGTTGGATTGGCAACGGTTTTGTCGTAGATATGATAAGAGATGCAGCTTCGCTTCAGCGTCTGTTCCAGACGCTCTGTAAGGCCAAGGCCTCGGATCCCTGCATCTGTGATGATAAGTACATTATTATAATCTCTTTTTTCCAGAACTTCCGGGATTCCTTTGACACTTCCGATGATCTTCGGATTGCGGTAAGGAAGCAGTGGAAGGGCGAATTTAAAGACATTCTGGAAAACCCGGCAGTAAGCTTTTTTTAATGGATTCATGGTAGTTTTCGTTCCTTTTAAAGTCAAATTATTTTATTCTAAATATTATATATAGCAGTTGGAAGGGGAAAAGTCAAGATTGCCGTTTATGGAAGTGCATCGCGAAGCGTGTTGCTGAGAACAGAGTAACCGTAACGTCATAAAAAAGAAAACAGGAAAATATAATATTGTCATGGTTGTAAATATCCTTTACACTAAGGGAGTCAAACAGAATTATTATGCAAGGATTGTATATCCAGCGTAAGGCAAATGTTCGCAGGATAGATATTGATCACGGAGGAAATCATGCCAGAAACAGACACATCCGAAAAAAATCCTCTTCACGTATCCGAAGTGGATGATAATTTAAAAGAATTAAGCCCTCACGGTTCCTTTGAGCTGCCGGTGGAAACCTATATGGCGAACTGTGAGATCTTTCATGCACTGTATGACCACTGGCACAGTGAGATGGAGATCATGTATATTGAAAAAGGCAGTGGCTTTGCCAGACTGAACCGGGAGAGCATCCGCCTGAAAAAGGGGGATATCCTGATCGTGAACTGCGGAGTTCTCCATAGTATGCGCACGGATCTTAAGAAGCCTCTTTATTATAAGAGTGTGGTTTTCAGCCTGGGCTTCCTTGCAGGTCAGCCGGGAGATATCTGCCAGGAATGTGTGGTATCACCATTAATAGAAAACAAGGCAGAATTCTGTCATCATATAGAAGAAGGAGATTCCGGCTATGAGAAGCTTCGGGAAATTTTTCAGGAGATCCATGACTGTCATACGGAGAAGAAGCCATATTTTTATGTGAAGCTGAAAATGCTGTTCTTTGATTTCTTTTATGAGATGCTGACAAAGCATTATATTATCCCGGTAAGTACAGAACAGAATAAAAGTCTTGCAGCAGTAAAGGAAGTGCTGGATCATATCAGCCTTCACTATCAGGAGAATCTTACCGTTTCAGAGCTTTCCGGACTTTCCAATTACAGTGAGTATTATTTTATGAAGCTTTTCCGCCAGTATACGGGAAAAACCCTGGTGGAATACATCAATGACTTCCGTATGGAGAAGGCGAAGTACCTTCTGACACATTCCGATGCACCTGTGACGGAGATAGCCATGCAGGTGGGATTTAATAGTACAAGCTATTTTATCAAGAAATTTCAGCAGTCCAATAAAGTTTCGCCGCATAAGTACAGGAAGAGTATGAGACAGATATGAGAAAGCTCACGCAGCAGTCGCACATGTCCCGGTTACATTTCTATGCAGAGCTGCAGTAAAAAGGGAAAAACAGTCTGACAAATATCTTGCATATCATGACAGGATTGTTATATTTTTGAAAGGAAATGCGTGATATCCTAATATCATCAAAAAAAAGCAAACAACCTTGTAAAAACATATTTCATCCCATCAAGATCCATGAAAGGAGATCAAAATGGAAACATTAAGCAAAGTATTTGAAGACAAATATAACAAAAATGTAAAAGATTGTACAAACGAGGAAATCTATCACGGACTTCTCTCCTGGACAAAAGAGCAGCTGAAGGGTCGCGGTTATCAGGACGGAAAAAAGAAAATTTATTATATTTCCGCAGAGTTTCTCATCGGTAAACTGCTCTCCAACAACCTGATCAATCTGGGTGTTTATGATGAAGTTTCAAAATATCTTAAAGAGAACGGTAAAGAGCTTTCCATGATCGAGGAGATCGAGCCGGAGCCATCTCTTGGAAACGGTGGACTTGGCCGACTGGCAGCCTGCTTCCTGGATTCCATCGCAACCTTAGGTCTTCCGGGTGAAGGAATCGGCCTTAATTATCACCTTGGACTTTTTAAACAGGAGTTTAAAGATCATCTTCAGTTTGAGACACCGAACCCGTGGATCGAGCCGGAGAGCTGGCTTACAGATGCAGGAATTTCCTACTATGTACCGTTTAAGGGATTTATGCTGAAATCCACACTGTATGATATTGATGTAGCAGGATATGAGAACAAAGCGATCAAGCTTCGTCTTTTTGATATTGATATTGCAGATGAGAGCATTGTAGGCGAGGGAATCTCCTTTGATAAGAAGGATCTGCTCCACAACCTGACACTGTTTCTGTATCCGGATGACAGCGATGACGCAGGAAGAAAGCTTCGTATTTATCAGCAGTACTTCATGGTAAGCAATGCGGCACAGCTGATCCTGGATGAGGCAACAGCAAAAGGCTGCAATCTTCATGACCTTGCCGATTACGCAGTGATCCAGATCAACGATACACATCCGAGTATGGTAATTCCGGAGCTTATCCGTCTCCTCACAGAGCGTGGGATCGAGTTCGAGGAGGCATGCGAGATCGTATCTCATGTATGCGCTTATACCAACCATACCATTCTTGCAGAGGCACTTGAGAAATGGCCGATCTCCTATCTTGAGGAGGTTGTTCCGCATCTGATGCCGATCATCCGCAAGCTGGACGAGCGTATCAAAGCAAAATATCCGCAGGAAAATCTTGCCATCATCGACAAGAACGACCTGGTACACATGGCACATATGGACATCCACTACGGATTTTCCATCAACGGTGTTGCATCCCTTCATACCGATATCCTGAAGGAGACAGAGCTTCATCAGTTCTATGAGATCTATCCGGAGAAATTCAATAACAAGACAAACGGAATCACCTTCCGCAGATGGCTCCTTCACTGCAACCATCCGCTGACAGAGTACATCACATCCATGATCGGTGACGGCTTCCGCAAGGATTCCTTTGAGCTTGACAAGATGCTTGGCTTCAAGGGAAATCAGGACGTTCTTGCAAATATCCTTAAGATCAAGCAGGATGCAAAGAAGAGATGTGCGGAGTTTATCAAAGCCAACACAGGTGAAGAGATCAACACACACAGTGTTTATGATATCCAGATCAAACGTCTTCATGAGTACAAACGTCAGCAGCTGAATGCACTTTACATTATTGACCGTTATCTGAAGATCAAAGCAGGCGAGAAGCCACAGCGCCCGGTAACTTTCATTTTCGGTGCAAAAGCAGCTCCTGCATACGTTATCGCAAAGGACATTATCCACCTGATCCTCTGCTTACAGGAACTTATCAACAATGATCCGGAAGTTTCTCCATACATGAAGGTTGTTATGGTGGAAAACTACAATGTAAGTGCAGCAGAGAAGCTGATTCCGGCCTGCGATATCTCCGAGCAGATTTCTCTTGCATCCAAAGAAGCCAGCGGAACCGGAAACATGAAATTTATGCTTAACGGTGCTGTGACACTTGGTACTATGGATGGTGCAAATGTGGAGATCAGCCAGCTGGTAGGTAAGGATAATATCTATATCTTCGGTGAGTCCAGTGAGCAGGTTATCAATCATTATGAGAAAGCAGATTACTGTGCAAAAGATTTCTACGACAAAGACGAGCGTATCCGCCACGCAGTAGATTTCATCATTGGAAATGAACTTCTTGCTATCGGAAGTGAGGAGCATTTAAGAAGACTGCATCACGAGATCGTAAGCAAAGACTGGTTCATGACTCTTCTTGACTTCGAGGATTATGCAAAGGTGAAAAATCAGGCACTGTGCGATTATGAGGACAGAACCGCATGGGCAGAGAAGATGCTTGTAAACATCGCAAAAGCAGGATACTTTTCTTCAGACAGAACTATCGAGGAGTACAACAGAGATATCTGGCATCTGACAGCGGAGAAATAAACCGGTTTTAGGTAGATTGCTCCGGCGTGTATGTGAAATAGAAAATAAAAACACCGGCATTCATCGGAAATATGTACTGGGTCTGAGATATCAGAGATGATCTGGCAGCCTGGACAGGACATGGTACAGATGAATGGCCGGTGTTTTTTTGTGAAATTGGTTGCGAAAAATTGTTTACGGAATCAGGCAAGCGATATTTCAGGCTTTTCCATGCTTAAATGCCATCATCATCTCCTTGGTAAGGCTGATATTATCTCCTTCATCCGGAATGTCTTCCCGGTTGAACCAGGAGGCCATGGAAAGCTCATCGTGGTCTACAGTCAGAGTGTCGTCGCCATCCAGATCACAGTAGAAGCCAAACAGAAGGGTTCCGGAGAAGGACCATGGCTGGCTCTTGTAGTAGCGGAGATTTTTGACCTTTACGCCGATCTCTTCCATAACTTCACGGTGGACAGTCTCCTCGATGGTCTCGCCAATCTCGGCAAAACCTGCGATCATGGCGTAGCGGGTGTGATTTCGGCCCTCATATTTGGAGAGGATCAGCTTGTCACCGTTGGTAACGCCTACGATCACAGCTGGAGAAAGCACCGGATATTCACCGTTTCCACAGGCAGGGCAGATCATCTTGCGCTCATGTTTATCATGTACCATCGGTTTGCCGCAGCAGCCGCAGAAACGGCGCTTGCTGTACCACTGAAAGAGCTGATATCCGGTGATTCCTGCGAAAGCCAGATACTGTGGCTCCGCTGTGCGGAGAACTCTTGTGATCTCAAACTGATAACCAGGAAGGAGACTGGTGTCAAGATCCGGGATCAGATAAAAATGCTCTTCGTCAATGGAGAAGAGATAGATATAATTCTCATAGAGATTTTCAACTTTTCCTTCCAGCTCTCCAAAGCTTGGAAGAGTCATAGTCTCGCCATCTTTTTTCATAAGGATCTTTCCTTCTTCATAGGCGAGGATGTGGCTTTCTTTATCCGGGGCCACAGGCTTGTATTCGTTGTGGTAGGTATGTGGTGCAATATCCTGGATCATGATAAATTCCTTTCGTTTTTGGTTCTGTATGAGTGTTTTATGTATGCTTTCTACAGTATAAACTTACCTTAAGAAAAAGGCAACTATTCTGTAAATTTGTGCAAAATAGTTGCTGACAGCAGGTGAGAAGTGTAAGATAAGATTGTTGTCTTATGCAGGAAAAGGAGAAAATTATGCAAATAGCAAAAAAGCCGGGTCTGACCCGGGATACCATTAAGTACATTGCAATTTTTACTATGCTTTTGAACCATATCGCCAATGTATTGTTACCGGAAAACACGATCCTGTGGGAAGTGTTTATAGACATTGGCTACTTCACAGCCATTACCATGTGCTATTTTCTTGTGGAAGGCTTTTACTATACACATTCCAGGAGAAAATACGGTGAAAGACTTCTGATCTTTGCCGGGATCTCTCAGATTCCCTATATGATGGCTTTTGGGAATTCACAGCTGAATATGATCTTTACTCTGTTTATCTGTTTTATGATCCTGGTTGTTCAAGAAAGGATGATGGCAAGTAAATGGAGAATTCCACTTCTGATCCTGCTCCTTTTACTATCCGTTTGTTCGGACTGGGCAATCCTGGCACCGGTTTTTACCATCTGGTTCCATGAGAGCTGGGGGAACAGGAAGAGGATGATAACAGCGTACGGAGTCGGTGCTGCCCTTTTTGTGCTGTTTAACTACAGCTCCTACGTGGAAAAAATGGCAGCCGGACCGGCAATGCTCCATGCTCTGTTTTCGGCAGCAGGGATCGTGGCATCAGGAATCATCATCCTGTGCTTCTATAATGGCAAAAAATCCGAAAAAGCACCGAAGTTTTCCAAGTGGTTTTTCTATATCTTTTATCCGGCACATCTGCTGATTCTGAGCATAGTCCGTGTTATAGTACAGTAAGAGATAAAATAAAATCTCTCCAATATTTATAACCGGATAGATTGCCGAAAATAAATTTCATATCTACATAAAACATAGTAATTCTGTAAGAAAACAGAAAAATAGCGAAAAAACTCTTGAAAACCCACAAATTATCTGCTATGCTAACTGACATGACAAAGGCGTCTGGAAATTGAGTTTCCAGGCGCTTTTTGCGTTGCAGAATAATTGAGGGAATCGAGGAGGAAATGAATGATGAATGCAGGAGATACCGGCTTTATGCTGATCTGTACAGCCTTTGTGTTCTTTATGACACCTGGGCTTGCGTTTTTCTACGGAGGACTGGTCCGCAGGAAAAATGTGGTAAATACCATGATGGCCTGTGGGGCGATCATGGGACTGTCCGTAGTTATGTGGACATTGTTTGGATATTCGCTGGCATTTGGAGGAAATCATGGCGGGATCATCGGAGATTTTCGTTGGTTTGCGCTGAATGGCGTAGGCTGGGAGCCGGGACCTTATGCGGATACGATCCCGCATCTGGTATTTGTGGCGTTCCAGATGATGTTTGCCATGATCACACCGGCACTGATCACCGGTGCCGTGGTTGGAAGAATGCGTTTTAAGGCGCTGTTTTTCTTTATTGCGATCTGGTCTTTGATTGTGTATTATCCAATGGCACATATGGTCTGGGGAGACGGTGGATTTCTGGCAGCCATTGGCTCTGTGGACTTTGCAGGAGGAAATGTGGTACATATCAGTTCCGGTGTCAGTGCACTGGTTCTTGCCATTTATCTTGGACAGAGACGAGGCTATGCAAAAGCAACTTATCGTACGCACAATATCCCGTTTGTATTTCTCGGAGCAGCTATGCTGTGGTTCGGATGGTTCGGCTTTAATGCAGGAAGTGCGCTGAAGGCAGACGGCCTTGCGGCACATGCCTTTATGACCAGCAGCATTTCTTCTGCCTGCGCACTGCTGACCTGGATGCTGATCGAGGTGATCCGCGAGGGAAAACCGACACTGGTTGGTGCATCCACAGGTCTTGTTATCGGACTGGTAGCCATTACACCGGGAGCTGGTTTCGTACCGGTATGGGCATCCTTTATCATTGGGATCCTGGTAAGCCCGATCTGTTACTTTACTGTGCTCCTTCTGAAACAGAAGCTGAAGATCGATGATGCCCTGGATGCTTTTGGCTGCCATGGTATCGGTGGTATCTGGGGAGGAATCGCAACAGGTCTCTTCGGAAAAACTTCCATTAACTCTGTTGCAAAATGGGATGGCCTTGTGTTTGGAGATCACCGTCTGTTCCTGGCACAGGTATTGAGTATTGTGATCACCATTGCGGTTGCTATTGTGGGAACGCTGATCTGTATCGGGCTCGTGCGGATCTTTACACCGCTTCGTGTAGATCCGAAGGAAGAGATGGTCGGTCTGGATGCATCCCAGCATGGAGAGAATGCATATCCGTCATTTAATGGATTTGACTGATAAGAGTCCATTTCCTGTTAATGTGAATGATGGTGTTAAAGAGGAGATTATAGTATGTTGATTAAAATAGAAGCAATCGTAAGAGAAGAAAAAATGGAAGATGTCAAAGCAGCGTTAAATGACATCCAGGTAAACGGTTTCACAGTAACCCAGATCATGGGCTGCGGAACACAGCGCGGCTACACGGAATATGTCCGTGGTTCCAAGATCGATGTATTTCTGAAACCGAAGATTAAGTTTGAAATCGTAGTATCATCCGAAGACTGGGAGATTAAAGTTATTGATTCCATTCAGAAAGCAGCATTCACCGGTGATCCGGGCGATGGCAAGATCTTCAGTTATGAGATCCGTAACGCTGTTCGTATCCGTACAGGTGAGACCGGATACGATGCACTGCAGTCGGAGTTCCTGTAAAATAATAAAGCTGTAAAAAAGATCCTTCTGGAAAAACTGAGATATTCAGATTTCCAGGAGGATTTTTTACAGATAATTAACAATAGTCTTACTTTGATTTGGTGCAAACTTTTTCAGTTACATATAAGATAGAAAGGTACACAATAGATTAATTAGAAAATAAAATAAAAACATACGGAAAAACTATGTCAAAAAAGAAATCAAAGAAGATCAGAAAAGAGCAGGCTCAGGAATTCAGTTCAACAGAACCGGAACATCCTGAACTGGCGGCGGAAAAAACAGCAGCCATTGCAAGCTGCATCAAGGATCCGGACTATCGCCTCCGCTGTAAGGCTGCCATCGATATCCTTATGGCAAAACTGAAGATGATCAACGCAGAACTTTCCGGACAGAAAAAGCGTACTGTGATCAGTCAGACCACCAACCGGATAAAAAGTGCTGAAAGTATTTACGCAAAACTTCTGAAAAAAGGACTGGAACCAGATTTTGAGACTGCCAGAAAAAATCTGAAGGATCTCATCGGCATCCGTGTAGTCTGCCCGTTTGAGGATGAGCTTTACCAGGTTGCAGAATCCCTGGAAATACAGAAGGATATCGAGATCGTCCGGATTAAGGATTACATAAAAAATCCAAAGAAAAACGGCTACAAAAGTCTTCATCTGATCGTGAAAGTACCTATCTACTCTGCGGAAGGTGAACAGAAAGAACTGGTGGAAATACAGCTTCGGACCATTGCGATGGATTACTGGTCTGTGTTAGAATATGAGTTGTATTATAAAAAAAGAGACAATGCGGAAATTGAAGCAGAATTAAAAAAATATGCAGAAGAAATTGCAAATCTGGACCACAGAATGCTGGAATTACGAAATAAAATTGAAAAAATCTGAGCAATCAGCGAATGTGAGATCAGAATTCCTGTTTTATGACAAACCTGTAAAATTACTGCATCAGACAAGGAGGAATATATGGAAACATTAAGATCCAAAAAAGGATTCATCTGTGATATGGATGGTGTAATCTATCATGGAAATAAACTCCTGGACGGAGTAAAGGAATTTGTAGAATGGCTTCAGAGAGAGGATAAGAGATTTCTGTTCCTCACCAATGCGAGCAGCCGTTCCCCGAGAGAACTTCATGAGAAGCTTCTTCGCATGGGACTGGATGTCGGAGAAGAACATTTTTATACAAGTGCACTTGCAACTGCCAAGTTCCTGCAGAGCCAGGCTCCGGGCTGCAGTGCATATGTGATCGGAGATCATGGACTTTACAATGCACTCTATGATGCAGGAATCACCATTGATGATGTTTCACCGGACTATGTAGTAGTAGGAGAGACAAACACATACGGCTATGAGCATATCTTACGTGCCATGAACCTGGTAAATAAAGGAGCGAAGCTCATTGCAACAAACACAGATATCACAGGCCCGATCGAAGGTGGAATTGCACCGGCCTGCCGCGCATTTGTGGCACCGATCGAAGCTACTACAGGTAAACAGGCATACTATGTCGGCAAACCAAACCCTCTGATGATGCGTACAGGACTTCGCATCCTCGGCGTACATTCCAATGAAGCCGTGATGATCGGTGACCGTATGGATACCGATGTGATCGCCGGTATTGAGACAGGCCTTGACACAGTCCTTGTACTTTCCGGGGTATCCACAAGAGAAACTGTAGACAAGTTTCCATACAGACCGCGACTGATCCTGAATGGGGTGGGAGATATCCCGTTGCTGGAGAAATAAAAGATATTTACACATGAAATTATAAATTAGGATTTATAAAAAAGAAAACGGAGAATTCCCGAAAGAAAAATTTAAGGAATTCTCCGTTTTATTATCTGACTGAGCAAACTATGAAGTTATTATTCAATATAGAGCTGTGCAACAAATGGGGCATAAGATATCCAACTGCTTTTTCTCTGCCATAGTTGCATTTCAACTGCAAAGATGACACTTCTCACAGGCAGACGGTGTGGCTGCACAACCGCCGAGAGCAGTTTCACGAAGCTCTGCAGGAAGTTTTTTGCCCACAGTATACATGGCATCGATCATCTCATCCAGCGGGATGAACTGGGGGATACCGGCCAGTGACATTTCCGCTGCGATTAGGGCATTGGAAACACCGGCTGCGTTACGGTTCTGGCAGGGATATTCCACCAGGCCGCCTACCGGGTCGCACACAAGTCCAAGCATATTCATAAGAACGGTGGAAGCCGCATAGGTACACTGCAGCGGAGTGCCGCCAAGAAGCTCAACAGCAGCGGAAGCAGCCATTGCGGAAGCGATTCCGACCTCAGCCTGACATCCGCCAACAGCACCGGCAACTGTTGCATTACGCATGGCAAGATAGCCGATCGCGCCTGCATTAAATAGTGCCTGGCGGATTTTTTTATCGGAAAAGCCATAGACCTCCTGAAGAGCAAGCATCATTCCGGGAACGATCCCGGCACTGCCGGCAGTAGGAGAGGCAACGATAAGTCCCATGGAAGCGTTGGTCTCAAGGGTTGCCATAGCGTAGGTGATACCCTTTCCGAGAACATTTCCGCACAGGCTTTTTCCAAGGTCATGAAATTCGCAGAGCTTTCGGGCTTCACCGCCGATCAGTCCGCCCATAGATATCACCGGATCTTTGATGGGGGAAAAAGCAGCATCCTTCATGATCTCCAGAACACGGTCCATGCGCTGGTCCACGATTTCAGCAGTGGTTTCACCGAGAAGGATCTCACGTTGGCGCATTACTTCGGAAATCGGAAGCTTTTTTTCCTGGCAGAGAGCAAGAAGTTCCTTGGCATTTTTGAAATCCATAAAACACATCCTCCTTTTCCCTACATCTGAACAACCATGACATCATGGATGTTGGTGTTCCGGTGAATGCTTTCTACGATATCTTCCGGGAGATGACCATCGGATTCCACGATCGTATAGGCTGTGGTTCCTTTGGATTCACGGAAGAGGCGCATGAAGGCAATGTTAATGTTACGTTCACTTAAGCATCTGGTGATGTAGGCCACAACACCGGGGGTATCCTGATGGATCACGATGATCGCGCTGTATTCGCCTGTGAAATCCACTTTTACGTGGTTGATCTCAACAATGCGAACCTTGCCGCCACCCAGCGATTCACCGCGGACAGTCATTTCCTGTCCCTGGCCATTGACCATATGGATATCCACAGTGTTGGGATGTACATCCGTTTCTGTTTCATTAGGAGTAAAGGAAAAGTCGATACCTCTGTCTCTTGCAATGTCAAAAGAATTCCGGATGCGCATATCATCAGTAGAAAAGCCCATGATCCCTCCAAGAAGGGCACGGTCAGTACCGTGTCCCTTGTACGTTCTGGCAAAAGATCCGTAGAGGGTGAACTCCACTTTTTTCAGGGGCGGCGTGATCATTTTCTGAGCAAGGAAAGCGATCCGGGCAGCTCCTGCGGTATGAGAACTGGAAGGGCCGATCATGTTCGGACCCATAACGTCAAATACACTGATAAAAGACATTTTACTTAAATCTCCTGTGGTGTTTTTGCAATAAATTTATTATAAATAGTGTCAACGATCACGCCGATAGCATTGTCACCGGATACATTGCAGGCTGTTCCAAAGGAATCCTGTGTGATATAAAGGGCAACCATGATCGCACAGATTGCACCGTCCGGATCACCGGCTTCAGCTCCGAATACCATGTAAAGGAATGGAAGAGCAGTCATGATGGAACCGCCAGGAGCACCCGGGGAAGCAACCATGGCAACACCAAGAGTCATGATAAACGGAACAACAGTACCAAGACTGATCGGCAGCTGGTTCATAAGACAAACTGCAGTTGCGCAGGCTGTGATGGTGATCATGGAACCTGCCATATGGATGTTTGCACAGAGCGGTACTACGAAGTTGCGGATCTGCTCGCACACGCCGTCTTTTTTTGCACATTCAAGATTAACAGGGATGGTAGCAGCAGAAGACTGTGTTCCCAGAGCAGTGGTGTATCCCGGAATCTGATTTTTGATCAGAGTGAAAGGATTTTTCTTGCTTACTGTACCTGCGACCAGGAACTGGATCGTAATGCAGACCAGGTGCATGATGATAACAACAAGGAATACCTTCCAGAGAATGCTTAAGATCGCAAAGGTTTTTCCGGAGATAGTCATATCTGTAAATGTTCCGCAGATATAAAGCGGAAGCAGCGGAATGATGATCGTATGAAGAACCTTGTCAATGATCCTGGAAAAATCACTCATTCCGTTATAAAGGCTGTTTCCCATTTCTTTTCCACGCATGGAAGAGAGGCAGAGTCCCATAACAAAGGCAAGGGCAACAGCAGAAAGAGTATCCATGACAGGCTCCAGCGTGATGGAGAAAAACGGTGTCAGGGATGAGTCGGCAGTAGCTGCGATCTGATCCAGTGCACCTTCACTCATAAAATGCGGGAACAGATTGGATGATACCAGGTAAGAAGCAGATCCTGCGATCAAAGTGGAACCATAAGCCAGAGCCACTGTGATCAGAAGGAGCTTACCTGCCCCCTGTGAAAGATCTGCAATACCCATAGTTACATAGGCAAGGATCATCAGAGGGATCACGAATTTCAAAAATGTGCTGAAAAATCCGGAAAGGGTTACAACAAAGCGACAGAAGCCTTCCGGAAGAAACTGGCCGAACAGGATACCTACGATAATGGCAATGATCAGCTTCGGCACAAGCCCGATCTTAATTTTTTTCTTTTCCATTTGGATTCTTTCCTCCTGAGTATGAAAGTATGCAGTTACTATTTAATGCAGGATATTGCCAGTGAATAGTAACATTGTGTGTCGCTGTCACACGGACAGCGAGAATTAGTAAAGTTGCACAAAAATACGATTGACGTCTTCGTGATTATATTGTAACATTGATATAATAATAAGGCAAATTCATAGATTTCATTATCATGTTGAAATAATTTCATAGAAAAAAGGTGAAAAATCATGGAAATCCGTCAGCTAGAGACATTCGTACATGTAGCACAGCTTCAGAGCTTTTCCAGGGCAGCAGAAGTCCTCGGATACTCTCAGTCAGCCATCACTGTCCAGATCCGTCTTCTTGAAAATGAACTGGAAACCCGTCTTTTTGACAGAACCGGCAAGCGTGTTGTGCTTACTTCTTCAGGAAAAGAATTCCTGGATCATGCCAACCGGATCTTATATGACATAAACAGAGCGCGAAAATCAATGAACGACGATACGGAATTGAAGAACCCGCTGCATATCGGAACCATCGAGTCACTGTGTACAGCCAAGCTTCCCTCTGTTCTTACCAAATATCGAAGACTTCATCCGAAAGTTAGTCTCCAGGTAACGATTGATACGCCAGAGCAGCTGATCAGGATGATGGAGCATAATGGACTGGATCTTATTTACATACTGGACACTCCGAGATGGGATCAGAACTGGATCAAAGTAATGGAGAAGGCAGAACCCGTGGTGTTCGTGGCATCTGCAGATTCGGACTTTGCAGGAAAAACTCTGAAACTTAACGATATCCTGGAGGAGCCTTTTTTTCTCACAGAGAGGAATGCCAATTACCGGCAGGCCCTGGATCAGCAGCTGGCACTTAAGAAGCAGGCCCTGTCACCGGTGCTGGAGATCAGCGACACTGCCTTTATCATCCGTATGCTGGAAAAAAATCACGGACTTTCCTTCCTTCCCTATCTGGCTGTGGAGCGGGATATCAGGAAAGGACGTATCGCTCTTCTTCATGTGGAAGATGTGGAGATATCCATGTACCGGCAGATCTTTTACCATAAGAATAAGTTTAAGACAAGAGAGATGGAAGAATTTATCAGACTTGCGGCAGAGTGATCTGCCGCATTTTCTGTACGGTTTTACGGGTGAGGTATATGACATGGGGAGTGAACAGTAAGTTATTGTTCACTGGCAATATTCCGCGAGGTGTTTTTGGTGAGCGAAGGTCACAGAAATTCCAGTGCTGTATCTTGTAAAGCAGATAAAAATGTGGCACTATAGATGGTATAAAAAATCAGAGGAGTGATCAACATGGATTTTACAGAAGAAGCGAAGGTACTGGGCTTTTCCGATGCAGCGGTGATGGATACAGATAATCTGGTTTTTATGCCGGAGTACCGTGTTTTCTGTGAGGAGAATGCCTGCGGTAATTATGACAAGAACCCTGCATGTCCGCCGGAGAGCGGAACTGTGGAAGAGATGAAGGCACGTGCTCTTAAATATGAAAAAACACTGGTGCTTCAGACCACCCAGGACAGCCTTATGGATTATAAGAAGGCGAAGCTTTTTCACAACAAACTTACCGAAAAGCTTTCAGAAAAAATGAAAGAAGCAGGAAAAACAGACATTCTTATCATGAGTGCAGGTCCGTATAAACATAATTCCTGTATGTCTGCCTATTGCGTAAATGCCCAGAAAATGGCAGATGCGGTAAACATGCTATGTTGGACAGATGACGGAAAGATCCGATATTTTTCCCAGATCCTTTTCCATGAATAACAGATTTTCTGAGTAAAGTACTACGGTGGTTACTGTTCACTTTTTTCACTAAAGAACTGGACATAATAAACAAATTAGAGTAAAATTTGTGTTATATGTACGTGCATAACGCATAAAAATGCTGGCTGTGAAATAAACAGTAACGATAAAAGTCCGGGGGTGGATCGGAAAAATGAAGAAAAAGATCCGGATTGAAAAAGTAAGCACCTGGAGCACGGTGATTGCTTTTTTTCTCACATTTGTATTTCTGGGAATTGCTGTGTGGAGCTGGGGGGAATTCAATACCATCAAGACAGCGACAGAACAGTATATTACCTGCGAGGATGCGACCAAACTGATGCATGAGGGGGCTGATTATCTGACGGAGCAGGTACGGCTGTATACCATGACAGGTGAGAAGCAGTACATGGATAATTATTTTAAAGAGAAGGAAACCGGTAAAAAAAGAGAAGCTTCCCTGGAGTCCGTAAAAAAAGAATTTGGCGAAACAGAAATGTATTATTTGCTCCAGGATGCGTATAAGAACTCTGAAGAATTAATGACCACTGAATATAAGGCTATGCGCCTGGTAGTGGAAAACACCGGACTTTCCAGGGAGGCATGGCCGCAGGAAATTCAGGATATCAAACTGTCATATCCGGAAAGTGATATTTCTTCTGCCGGCAGGATGCGTACAGCCCAGCTGCTTGTAAGCAACAACAGTTATCAGGCTGCCAAAGAACGGATTACCAACAAATGTCAGGAATGTAAATCACTTCTTGCAGACACTACCAGAAATGTTCAGGGAAAATCTATTCGTATTTCCAAAGAAATCGTGAAGAAACTGGAAGGCTGTATGGCAGTTCTGGTTGCCTTGATCGTGATCATCAGCGTAATAATACGAAAACTGATAGTAAAGCCTCTTCTCAGCTACAACCAGAGTATTAAGAACGGTGAAATTTTTCCTGTGATCGGTGCAGCGGAATTACAGAATCTGGAAGAAACCTATAACACCATGTACAGGGATATTCAGGAGACGCAGAAACTGATCCGGCATGAAGCTGAGAATGATGCTCTGACAGAACTTCTGAACAGAAGATATTTTGACAAGATCCTCAGGATATATGATGAAGGCAAGAGCTCTTTTGCCCTTCTTCTGAACCCGGAGGACGATCTTCCACCGGTTTCCCTGAGTGTGGGAGCAGCATTTGCAGACAGAGAGAATCCGGGAGAAAGTATTTTCAAAGATGCGGACAAGGCTCTCTATTATGTGAAAGAGCATGGGCGCAACGGCTGTAGTTTTTACTGATAACAGGCGGGGAGGAAGGTGCGGGAGAGAATGAGTTTATTAGACGGATGTGACATGGAGGAGCTTCTGAGAGAGTCCAGACTGGGATTCTGGAAGATCGAATTTGAAGAGAAAGAGGGGGTGACTCCATGTTTTTATGCGGATTCTGTTACAGATGAACTGATGGGGATTTCAGCAGATATGACTCCGGAGGAGCGTTTTCTGTTCCACAGAGCACATATTCATCAGGATGATATGGAAATGTTCCTGGAATATTCTGATAAACTTTCAGAGGAGCGTACAGAGATCGTTTACCGTTATATTCATCCGATAAGTGGCGAAATGTATGTCCGCTGCAGCGGAAAAAGAGATTTTGCGGAAAAAGACAGAGTCTGTATTATAGGATTCCATCAGGATATTTCCCGGACTGTCCGGATGGAAAAAGAAAAGATGGCAGAGAAACGGCTGGCAGAACAGAATTATACGCTGCGTAAGGAACATCTTCTTCAGAGAGATTACTATAAAGATCTTCTGGACGTGCAGAACTGTGGGCTGATGGCATATACCTTTCCGGGACATAGGCTGATACATATGAATGCAGAGGCACTGAGGATTTATGGATATACAGATATTGCAGAAGTACAGTCCAAACTGGGGCCGATCATAAGGGGAGTATATTATCCGGATCCCGGCACTATTGACAAGCTGAAAGCACTTCGGAATGTAGATGATAATGTGGAATATGAATGCATTATCAATAAAGATACAGAGAAGGAATGTCATTCAATGGCAAAAACCCAGATCTTTACAACACCGGACGGTGAACGGGCTATTGTTACCACATTTCTGGATGTATCCAGAATGGTCATGCTGAAAGATGCACTGAAACAGGCAGAAGAGGGAAACCGTGCAAAAACGGCTTTTCTTTTTAATATGTCTCATGATCTCAGAACACCTATGAATGCCATTATTGGTTTTTCAGAGCTGATGAAACGCCACTGGGATAACAGAGAACTGGCGGAGAATTATCTCTATAAGCTGAAAGAGTCCAGTAACTATCTTCTTGAGATCATCAACAATGTTCTGGAGACAGCGAGAATCGAGAGCGGAAAGGAATCGCTGCAGGAATCTGACTGCAATATCAGAAGCCTTTATGAAGATATTAAGATCATCACAGAAGGCACCCTGGAGAAAAAACATCTGAAATTCGAAAAAAATCTGAGGATCACTCATGAGAATGTAATCGGTGACCCCCTGAAACTGAAAGAGATATTTGTAAACATATTGGGGAATGCAGTGAAGTATACTCCGGAATATGGAAAAGTTGTGATGACCATTACAGAGATCGAGCCGGAAAAAGAGGGCTGTGCAACATTTCGAACAGTGATTGGAGATTCAGGCATCGGTATGAAACAGGAATATCTGGAACATATTTTTGAACCCTTTTCCAGAGAAAAAACATCTTCGGAATCCGGTGTCATCGGAACCGGGCTTGGTCTTTCCATTGTAAAATCTCTTGTGGAAATGATGAATGGAAGGATTTCTGTTGAAAGCGAAGAAGGCAAAGGAACAAGATTTACAGTTGTTCTTTCACATCCTGTAGCCCAAATTAAGGAACAGGAAGAAGAAAAAATGCAAAATACAGAAGTTACCTGTGCAGAAGAGCTGAAAGGAAAAAGAATCCTGGTGGCAGAAGACAATGCACTGAATGCAGAGATCATTCTGACCATTCTGAAAGATTACGGCATAGAGGCAGAGCTTGCCGGGGATGGAGATATTGTCATAGATATGCTGAAGAGAAATCAGGCAGATTATTATGATATGATCCTTATGGACATCCAGATGCCACATATGGATGGATATGAGGCAACGAAGGTAATCCGCAGACTTGAAGACAGGAGGGCAGAGATTCCCATTGTGGCCATGACAGCCAATGCTTTTGAGGAAGACCGTAAAGCTGCATTTGCGGCAGGAATGAACGGTCACGTTGCGAAACCGATTGAGATATCCCGGCTTCTGGAAACTATGGCAGAACTTCTGAACTGAAAAAACTTTCGAATAAAAAGCACGCGTATATACACGCGTGCTTTTTTGCACTCTAAAGGCGAAAATTGTAAATAATATACAAAGGAATATACGGTGAATTAGATAAAATGCGAAAAAGCGGAAAAACAGAAAAATAACATTGCATAATTAAAATGCGTGTGATATTATACACAAAACAAGACGAACACGCAATAAGCACGCATACATAACAAAGTGCACGCGATTTTACTGTTCGAAGGAGGTTATTATGACTGGAAAGTTGAAGAGACAGCGTTTGCTTACTATGATTTTCGGGGCTTTTGCAATCTTTTTTACAGGTTATCCTCATGTATGGTCTATTTACCAGCCCTATGTGATGGAGCAGGCAGGCTGGAGTCAGGGACAGGCATCCATGTGCTTTTATCTGGCACTGAGCACCTTTGTATTCGGAAATATCGTAGGTGGAAGGATGCAGAACCATTATAAGGAAAAGACTATCGTATGGATCGGTGGCGGGATCTTTGCGGCAGGAATCCTGGCATCCGCATTTCTGATCGTTCCCACACCGCTTCCCATGTATCTCACCTACGGGGTGATGCAGGGATTTGGACAGGGAATGATCTACACAGTGATCCTGGCAACAGTACAGAGATGGTTTCCGGATCGCACCGGATTCGCTTCCGGTGTTGTGGTAACTGCCAACGGACTTTGCGGATTTTTCCTGGCACCACTGAGCCGAAAGCTGCTGGAGGCAGAGGGCGTGCAGAAAACCTTTCTGATCGTCGGGGCAGCCATCACAGTGTCCTGGATCCTGTGCGGCATCTTTTTTCAGGCACCCGATAAGAGCCTGGTGAACGCAGGTGGCTCTGCGGCAAAGTCCGGGACACAGGATGTGAAGCAGTATACATCCGGAGAGATGATGCGTACAAGAAATTTTTATCTTCTTCTTGCGACCATGTTCTTTGGACTGATTTCTTATTTTATGGTTTCACCGGTATCCCAGACCTACCAGATCGACCTTGGGATCCCGTCTGCAGTGGCAGTCAGCGCCGTTATGCTTGGATCCATTGTCAATGCGGGAGCAAGACTGGTGCTTCCGACACTGGCAGATAAAGTGGGAAGGATCGTCTGCATCAAAGGAGTGCTGATCGTGGCAGTGATCGCTATGGGAGTTCTCGCTGTATCAAGATCCCTGGCAGTAACGGTTGCTGTTGTGCTGATGTACGGCTGCTACGGCGGCATCATGGGAAGCTTTCCGTCCCTGACAAGCTCTATTTTCGGAATGAAACACACCGGGGAAAATTACGGATTTGTTATGTTCGGTATCGTATTCGCAACCTTTGGTGCACCGGCGATCTCTGGTCTGGTGAGCAGCAATGGCTATGAGATGAACGTGGTATTTGGAATCGGAGCTGTTTTTGCAGTGATCGCATTTGTATGCCTGACTCTGCTTGGACGGAACCTTGTGAAAGAGCATGCCGAAAAATCTGCCGGAGTAAAGAATGATACAGCACAGATAAGCAAACCACAGGCAGAATAAGTCTGAATGTAACTGGATGCAGAACTGTGAGTTGCCGGAATCAGATATTTCTGCTAGGATAACTGAAGGATGAGAAAATCAGATATTGTTGTTGCCTGTTTATGGAAGAGAGCGTGTGAAATACTGCAAAAATAAGGAGCTGATGCATATGATCACCTGTCAGGATATACTGGAGCTGCAGCTGGACGGAGTGGAGCTGATTGCCGGGGAAAAAGGTCTCACAAGACCTGTCACATGGACCTATATGGTGCAGACCCGGCCTTTTGAGGAGCATATGAACCAGGGAAATTTTGCCCTGTGTGTGGTAGACTATGTCCGGTTTGACCTGGAAGAAGCAGGGAAAGCCATGGAAGAACTGTATGGGCTTGGAATTTCCGGCTTTGGGATTTCTATCACCGATGACAAAGAACTCGTCCCGAAGGAGATGATCGACAAAGCCAATGAACTGAAGCTTCCGTTGTTTTACATCCGGTGGAAGGGAGCTTCTTTTGTGGATATTGCCCAGAGTGTGGGAAAGATCATCCTGGAATATGAAATGCAGAACAGGCGGATGGGAGATTATCTTTATAATCTTCTGTTTGGTTATGATGTTAATGACCGCTATATCGAAAAAATCTCCCAACAGTTCGGGATCAACTTTACAACACCCTGCAGAGTAGGGATCATTGTGGCTGACCGGAAATACGGCATTAATCTGGAGCAGGATGAGCATATTTACGAGTATTATGCCAATTATCTGAACCAGGAAGTCATGGCAATGGAGGGAAATCCCATGTTCCTCCGGTTTCTCAACAAATTTGTCCTTCTTTTTGAGGCAAAAAAAGACAAAAGCATTGAACATGAGCTGGAGAAGGTTCTGCAGAAAATCGATGCCAGTCCGCAGTTTCACGGAACCATCCGAAGCACCTGTATCCTGGGCGGCATCTACACCAATCCGGCAGAATTCGGCACCAGCTATCAGGAGGCAAAGCGTCTGATTCCAAAAAAAGACATGCTTCCCAACCCCAAACATAAAAAAGTCTTAAGTGCAACAGCCATGGGAATTTATCAGTATCTGTTCAATAATGACAACCATGATGAGATCCTGAATTACTGCAATGAACGGCTGGGAAAGCTGGAGGAATATGATCATGCCAACGGAACGTTTCTCCTGGATACCCTACTTGCCTATTACATGAACGGGTTCAGCGTCGGAAAAACGGCGAAGGAGCTTTTTATTCACAGAAATTCCCTGCAGTACCGGCTGAATAAGATCCAGGAGCTGATAGATTTTGAGCTGGATGACTATATGGAATATCTGGATATGATAAACTGTATCCTGATCAAGCAGCTGATGTTTTCCTGAAGAACAGGTTCATATATTTACAGGACTGTGCAAAATGAACAGTTAATTTGTGCAAAATAAAAGTTGACGAAAAGCTTCTTCTGAGTATAATGAAGTCTATCAAACAACAAAGGCGTTGAAGGAAATGAAGAATTTCTTTCAGCGCCCTTTTTGTTTACAGGCGAAAACGTTCAGGTTGACCAGCTAAATATGTTTTGTGCCAGCTATGTAGAAGAGGAGGAAACAAATATGAAAAAAAATCTTTTAGGCAAAATGGTGATCACAGGTATTATTTCCGCAGCAATGTTAGCATCTACAGCGGCTTCCACATGGGCAGCAGACAAATCCGATAAGGATGTGTTAAGGGTTGGCATGGAATGTGCATATGCACCGTTCAACTGGACCCAGGATACAGATACAACCCCGGACGGAAGCAAGGCAGAACCTATTTACGGCAGTGATTATTACGCATATGGCTACGATGTGGCAGTAGCTCAGAAGCTTGCAGATCAGCTTGGAATGAAGCTGGAAATCCATAAGGTTGAGTGGTCCTCCATTGGAATCTCCATGGATGCCGGCGATTATGACTGTATCATCGCTGGCATGGGAAAAACGGCAGAAAGAGAAAAATCATATGCATTTACAGAACCATATTATTACAGAGATAACTGTATCGTGGTAAAAGCAGGAGGCAAATATGACGATGTCAAAGGTCTTTCCGATCTTGCAGGAACAGGCTGCAAGGTTACCACACAGCTTGGAACCGGATGGGTACCGCTTCTGGATCAGATCGACGGTGCAGAGCAGTCCGGAAACTATGAGACAACCTCCGAGTGCTTTATGGCAATCTCCAACGGAGTTGCAGATGTCTGCGTTGTAGATGTTCCTACAGCAGAATCAGCAGCACTGACAAACAAGGATCTGAAGATCATCAACCTGGATGAGAAGGATACCTTTAAAAATGATGATGAAATGGTCAACGTCTGCATCGCAACAAGAAAAGATGATACAGAGCTGAGAGATAAGCTGCAGGGTGCCATGGATGACATCGGCTGGAACGATAAAGAGAAAATGGATGAGCTGATGGATACTGTTCTGACACAGCAGCCGGCAGCGAACTAGTCCAAGTGAGGTGGAGATATGTTAGGCTTTTCAATTACAGATCCGTCCAATTCCCTGGAATGGATGATTTTTCTGGCAAAAAAATATTCCGGTATGTTTCTGGAAGGGACCTGGCTGACTCTCTATATAGCTGTAGCAGGAACCATTCTTGGTTTCCTGCTGGGCTATATCATCGGTATCATCCAGGATATCCGTATCAATGAAGGCGACAGCATTCTGAAAAAAGGAATTTTTAAAATTTTAAAGGCAATCTGCAGGATCTATGTGGAGGTTTTCAGAGACACGCCTATGATCGTTCAGGCGATGGTACTGTATTATGGTATCCGTCAGGCAAATGTGAATATTACACCATTGTTTGCAGGTGTTATGGTAACGGTATTGAACACCGGAGCCTACATGGCAGAAACTGTCAGAGCCGGCATCGGTTCCATTGATATGGGGCAGAGGGAAGGCGCCTGGGCCATGGGAATGTCACCTATGAAGACCATGATCTACGTGGTACTTCCGCAGGCTTTCAAAAATATCATCCCTGAGATGGCAAATACATTTCTTACAAATCTGAAAATGACTTCCGTTCTGAATGTTATCGCAGTTCAGGAGCTGTTTATGGCAGCGAAAACTGTAGGCGGAAATTATTATAAATATTTTGAATCCTATCTTGTTATCGCAGTGATCTATTTTGTACTCTGCTTTGTATTCAACCGTCTGTTTACATTCCTTGAAAAGAAGATGAAGAAAACAGAGAACTACGCACTGGCAGTGGAATATATGGAAAATCCGTAAGGAGGGAAAAATAATGGGTGATGCAATCATATCCGTCGAGGAATTAAGTAAAGCATTCGGGCAGCATGAGGTACTGCGAAAAATCGATTTCAACGTGGAGCCGGGCGAGATCATCTGTATCGTTGGTTCCTCCGGTTCCGGAAAATCCACTCTGCTTCGCTGTATCAACAAGCTGGAAACCCAGACCAGCGGAAAGATCCGCTATCATGGAAAAGAGATCGGAGCAGTCCAGAAGGAGATCAATGATTACCGGTCAAAGGTGGGCATGGTATTTCAGTCCTTTAATCTCTTTAACAACATGACTGTTCTCCAGAACTGTATGCTCTGTACAAGAAAAGTCCTTCATCTGTCAAAGGAAGAAGCCTTTGACCGGGCGATCACACATCTGAAGCAGGTAGGAATGGCACCGTTTATCAATGCAAATCCCACACAGCTTTCCGGTGGACAGAAGCAGAGGGTTGCCATTGCAAGATCGCTTTGCATGAATCCTGAGGTCCTGCTTTTTGATGAACCTACATCAGCACTGGACCCGGAGATGGTAGGAGAGGTTTTAAATGTTATGAAGGAGCTGGCGACCACAGGCCTTACTATGATCATTGTGACTCATGAGATGGCATTTGCCAGAGATGTTTCCACCAGGACGATTTTTATGGATCAGGGTTACATTGTGGAGGATGCACCTCCGGCGGAGCTGTTTAAAAATCCTAAAAATGCCCGTACCAGAGAATTTTTGAGCCGTTATCTGGCAGGATAGGAGGAGTATAAAATGGAAAATTTTATTGTAACCTTTGCCAGAGGTTTTGGAACCGGCGGAAAGGAAATCGCCTCCATGCTGGCAAAAGACCTTGGGATCCACTGTTATGAAAATCGTATCCTGACACTGGCAAGCCAGATGAGCGGACTGGATGAAAAGCTTTTCCTGGATATCAATGAGCGTATCCGCAATAACGGAGGATTTACAGGATTCCTTAAAGGGCTGCCCAGATCCAGACAGTACATTGCAAGAAATGAAAAATTTGTTTCTGATGACCGTTTGTTTGAGTATCAGTCACAGATCATCAGAAACCTGGCAGATCAGGAATCCTGTGTGATCGTTGGAAAATGCGCGGATTATGTCTTAAAGGGCAGAAAAAATGTGGTAAGTATCTATATCGAAGCGCCGCGTGCCTTTTGTCTGGAGCGGACCATGCAGAGGATGAAGGTATCCGCAGATGTGGCAGCAGCCACCATTGAGAATACAGATAAGTACAGAGCGGACTATTATAAATATTATACAAAAGGAAATTACTGGACTAATCCCGTCAATTACGATATGACGTTGAACAGTGAAAAAGTCGGAATTGCAGGATGCGTAAAGATGATTGAAGAATATCTGGTGATGAAGGGTCTGATCACGCGGGAACAGATCTTATCAGAACAGATCACAAAAGGGGAGGAAAAGAAATGAAGCTGGAAGAAACAGGACTGACATTTGAGGATATCAAGGAAAAAGTAAACAAATACATGATCGAGACCTATGAGAGAATGGATTTTCTGGCAGAAAGTGCAAAAGACCAGTATATCTACAATGAGAAGGGCGAAAAATATCTGGATTTTTATGCAGGTATCGCAGTAAACTCCGCAGGAAGCTGCAATGAGAAGGTAGTAAAAGCGGTTGTAGACCAGGCACAGACACTGATGCATACCTTCAACTATCCGTATACCATTCCTCAGGCTCTTCTTGCTGAAAAGGTCTGCACAACCATCGGAATGGATAAGATCTTTTTCCAGAACTCCGGTACAGAGGCAAATGAGGCTATGATCAAAATGGCAAGAAAACACGGAATCGAAAAATATGGTCCGAACCGTTATCATATCGTAACTGCAAAAATGGGATTCCATGGAAGAACCTTTGGTGCCATGTCCGCCACCGGACAGCCGGGAAACGGATGCCAGGTTGGCTTCGGTCCTATGACCTACGGATTTTCCTATGCACCGTACAATGATCTTGAGGCTTTCAAGGATGCCTGCACGGAAAATACCATTGCCATTATGATAGAGCCTGTACAGGGCGAGGGTGGTGTCCATCCGGCAACCATGGAATTTATGAAGGGACTCCGGGAATTTTGTGATGAGAACGATATGCTCCTTCTTATTGATGAGGTTCAGACAGGCTGGTGCAGAACCGGTAAGGTGATGAGCTATATGCATTACGGGATCAAACCGGATATCGTGTCCATGGCAAAGGCCCTTGGAGGAGGTATGCCGATCGGCGCGATCTGCGCTACAGAGGAAGTGGCAAAAGCATTCACACCTGGTTCCCACGGAACAACCTTCGGCGGACATCCGGTTTCCTGTGCTGCGGCACTTGCAGAGGTTGGTGAACTTCTCGACAGAGATCTGGCTGGCAATGCGGAAAAAATGGGTACTTATTTTATGGAAAAACTTGCAAAGATCCCTCATGTAAAAGAAGTCCGCGGGCAGGGCCTTCTGGTAGGCGTGGAATTTGATGATGCTATTTACGGTGTGGATGTAAAGCATGGCTGTCTGGACAGCCATCTTCTGATCACTGCAATCGGAGTACATACCATCCGTATGGTACCGCCGCTGATCATTACAGAGGAGAACTGTGATCAGGCGGCTGCCATCATTGAAGAGACAGTAAAAGCACTTTCAGAATAAGCGGAGGAGATGGACAGCATGAAAAGATTTACATTTTCTGTACCGCAGAATATTCTTTTTGGTGAAGGTGTATTAAAGGAGCTTCCCGGGGCAGCCGGGAAGCTTGGAGGAAAACATGGCTTTATCATTTCCGGCCCCACACTGAACAGACTTGGCGTAGTGGGGCAGTGTGAAGAAATCCTTACACAGGCCGGCATTGCAGTCAGCACCTTCTGTGATACAGAAGGAAATCCATCCGTGGAGACTGTGGAACGTGCAGCAGAAGCGTTCCGGGCAAGCGGAGCGGATTTTATTGTTGCTCTTGGTGGGGGTTCCCCTATGGATGTGGCAAAAGCTGTCGGTGTTGTGGCAAAATACGGCGGCAGCATCACAGAATATGAAGGTGCAGACAAGGTTCCTGGGGAGATCGTCCCGCTGATCGCCATTCCTACAACTGCCGGAACCGGATCTGAGGTGACTGCCTTTTCCGTCATCACGGATCATAAGAGAAATTATAAGCTGACCGTATTTTCCTATGAGCTGATCCCGGCATACGCGCTGCTGGATCCGACACTTCTTACATCTGCTCCGGCATCTGTGGCAGCTGCCTGTGGGGTGGATGCGCTGATCCATGCAGAGGAAGCATACGTTTCTCTGCATGCATCTCCTTTTTCCGAGGCCATGAGCGAAAAGGCAATGGAACTCATTGGGCGGAGCATCCGGACCTACGTGGCAGACCGCAGTAATAGGGAAGCAGCTTCCGACATGCTGGCAGGCTCTCTTTTTGCAGGGATGGCTTTTTCCTGGGCAAGGCTTGGAAACATCCATGCCATGAGCCATCCGGTCAGTGCCTTTTATAACGTGCCTCATGGCGTGGCAAACGGGATCCTGTTCCCTTACATTGTGAAATATAATGAAGAAGCAGCCTTTGAAAAATACCGGAAGATCTACAACGATATTTCCACGGAAAAGAAAAGCGCAGAGGAATTTTCCAAAGGAATGCTGGAGCAGGCGGTACGGGAGCTGAATAAACAGCTGGGAATTCCAGCAAAATTATCGGACGTGGGAGTAACCAGAGAGCATTTTTCCCAGATGACAGAGGATGCCATGAAAAGCGGAAACATTGCAGTAAATCCCCGGAAAACAGGCAGCGAGGATATTCTGGGGATTTATGAAGAAGCGTTATAAAGGAGCTCCGGAAAGGCAAAGATAGCTGAAATATAAAAACAGAGACCAGAAGTTTCCAAAATTCTGGTCTCTGTTTTTTGTGTGCCCAAAAGAAGCAAAACATAAAAATCTCCCCGGAAAAAAGAAAAATATCCGTATTATCCGGACCAGGATCTTCTGGTATGATGGTATCAGGAAAAGTTTAGGCTGATGGGAGGAGAAACTTTATGGAATATATATTTAAGCAGGCAAAGCCTGTGTGGGGAACGGATCTGAAGAACAGATATAATCAGTTTCTGGGATTTTATGCGGAACTCAAAGAGCACAGAAAGATCAGGATCGCCATTGCGGCAAGAAGTAGCTATCGTTTATTTGTGAATGGGAAATTATATGCCTGTGGGCCGGCACGATGTGCAGATCATTATTGCAGAGTGGATGTACTTAATATCGAGGGCAGTCAGACAGAGGGAGGAGCGGAAAAAAGTTCTGTTGCTGTGGAAATAGCGGCGTTTGATAAAATGGGTAAATACTGCAATGATAATACACTGGAAAAAGGAATTTTTATTGCAGAGATAGAAGATGAGAATGGGAATGTTCTTGCAGCCACAGGAAAAAACGGAGAATTTTTATATCAGGAGCTTGCTTACAGAAGATCAAATGTGGAAACCATGAGCCATTCCAGAGGAATCCTTGAGTGGTATGATCTGAAGCCGGACAGCTATGCCTGGATCCGGGGAAAAGGGAACTGGCAGACACCACAGGAGGTTTCGGAAAAGATCACTTTTCTGGAAAGAAGAGCGCCCTATGCTACGCTGAATTCAATCAGGATCAGTCATTTTATGGGAATCTATGATATGATAGATACAAAAAATGCAGGAGAAGGCTTTGTGCTTCAATTAGCAAGAACCTTTAACCGGGAATGGTATGAACAGCTGCCGGAAGAAAATCAGTTTCTGCAAAAATTGCGGGGACTTGAGGAAAGAGCTTTCAGCGGAAGCTTCAGGCTGAAACAGGATCTTCAGATAAAGCCGGAGACAGGCATAGTCAGCGCGGTGTTTGAACATCCGGTTTCGGAACTGGGATTTGTGGAATTTGATGTCAAAGTTGAAAAAGAGACGATCCTGGATCTGATCAATACGGATCATTTAAGTTACGAAGGCGAACTGAAGGCCAATACCTATGTGACAAGATATAATCTGAAACCGGGCAGTTATCATCTGATCACCTTTGAACCGAAGCTGGTAAGATATCTCCGTTTTCTTTTCCATACAGAAGGAGAGATCCGGCTTGGATGGCCATCTGTTCTGGATGACAGTTATCCGGATCCGGGCATCTGCAGTTTCTTTACAAATGACGGTGATCTGAACCGGATCTATGAAGGCGCAAAACGTACTTTGCGGCTCAGTACACTGGATATTTTTATGGACTGTCCTCAGAGAGAACGAGGCGGCTGGCTTTGTGATTCTACGTTTTCAGCAGAGGCTGCATGGCAGCTGTTTGGAAGCCTCGGAACGGAAAAAGATTTCCTGGAGAATTTTCTGCTGACAGAAAATATGTGGAAGGGATTTTTTCCGGAAGTTTATCCCGGAAGTAAAAAAGATAAAACAGATCCCGGAATCATAAACTGGTCTTACTGGCTTGCCATAGAACTTTGTGACTACTATCAACGTTCCGGAGACCGGGCATTTCTGGAAAAGTTCCGGTGCAGAATAGAAGAATTCGTTAATGGAATGTTATCTCTCAGGGGAAAAACAGGTCTTATAGAAACAGAAAAGGGAGAATTTGTGGACTGGTCTCTGGCAAACCGGGATTTTGCCCTGAAACCCATCAGTATTGCAAATAATTGCCTGGCAGTAAAAGTTCTGGAAAGACTGGGAGAGATCTACGGGCAGCCTTCATGGAAAAAAGCTGCGCAGGATATGCGGGCGATCATAGAAAGGCTGGATGATACGGCAGGTATCTTTGGCGGAGGCGGAGACGGAGCAATCGTGGAAGACGGGAAACTGAAGCGAAACGATTGTCCTTCGGAAGGTGGACGCAGTCTGGAGATCTACAGTGGTTTTCACAGAAACGACAGGATCTATCTTCGGCAGTTTATAAAGACTATGGGCCCCTGTCCGGAATTTCCGGCAAATCCCAATATTGCAGGTTCCAATCTTTTTATTGGATTAATGATACGATTTGCCGTACTGTCGGAACTGGGAGAAACAGAAGAACTGATCCGGGAGCTGAAGCAGGTATATCTGGAGGAACTTAAAGTCGGCTCAGGAACATTTTTTGAAAATATCAATGCAATATCAGGATGCCACGGATTTAACGGAATGGCCGGAGCATTACTGAAAAAAAACATACTGGGATTAGACCAGCCGTCTGAACTGGAAAAGAAGATTCTTTTTGCGCCTCATCCCTGCGGTCTGAGATGGGCAGAGGGAACTTCTCTGTGCAGCGATGGAATGATATTCTGCAAATGGCAGGCAGATTATGAGGAACATGAGCTGAGGATCATCCTGCAGCTGCCACAGGAATGGAAAGCAGAGTTTGTAAGACCTTTTGAGCTTTCCGGGTGGAAAGTCCTGTTAAATGGACATATGGCAGAAATATAAAAAAACATGTGGGCAAGGGAAGGAGCTGTTATGAATAAATTTCATTTTCGAACGATCCGGGGAAGGATGACAGTAAGCTTTGTAGCAGTTTTTCTTATCATTATAGCGTTTATGGGATGCAGTATATATATTTTTACAGGAAGACTCCTGGAAAAAAAGAATGAGCAGTCCTATATAAAGATCCTGGATGCAACCGATGAAGTATTGAATGATAAGGTAACTTCTTATGCTGGCGTATCACGTATGATCCTTGGAGATGAAAAAGTTCAGAAAATCCTGCAGACAAAAGATTCCGGTGTTGGAAGGATCATGGAGCCCTCCCGCTGGTATGGCCTGGAAGCGATAGGAAGTACGTATATTTATAATCTGCAGGATCTGGTCGGAATTTATATTTTTGACAATGATGGAAAATTTTATTATCAGGAGCCGGGAAAAACAAGTTCAGAGGCAGAGCTGGATGCAGATTATGAAAAAATCTCTTCCGCAGACTGGTATCATCAGGCAGAAGAAGCAGCGGGAAAAGAGATCATGTACGGTTATGATGTTTTGGGAAATTCGGAGAATATTATTTCCTGTGTAAAAATACTGAATAAACTGAATACATCTGACAAGATCGGACTTCTGATACTTCAGATCAACAAAAACACCATGCGGAATGTGATCGGCCAGTTTCCCACAGATGGTGATATCTATGTTCTGAAGAATCAGGAACGGATCGTTTATCAGAATGGATATCAGGAGAAGCTGTTTCAGGAAAAACTGGAAGAGATCCTGAAAAATTCGGAAAACAAATATCTGATCACAACGCTGGAATCCGCTCAGGATGACTGGACTCTGATCCATGCAGTTCCCAGGAACTCCGTTTTCCGGGAGGCAGGACAGATGCGGACGATCATTCTCATCGTTGCGGTAGCTGCTGTTATCTTTACGGTAATTCTTTGCGTGACAGAAGCAAGAATGATCACAAAGCCATTGCTGAAGCTAAAAGAGGATATTGCCAGAGTGGGAAGGGGAAAAAGATCTTTTTACCATTCTTACGGGAATGATGAGGTAGGAGTGATCGGTACGGAATTTCAGAATATGGTTATGAAGGAACTGAAACTAAAAGAACAGATATCGAAAGAGGAGCTGTTAAGAAAGGATTCTCAGCTTCAGCTTTTGCAGTCACAGATAAATCCCCATTTTCTGTATAATACATTGGATACGCTGTATTGGATGGCACTGGAAGAAGGAGCAGAGCAGGTGGCAGATCTGACCCAGGCTTTGTCCGAAATCTTCAAGATCAGCTTAAGTGAGGGTGTGGAATTTATTTCCGTGGGAGATGAGATCCGATTTATAGAAGATTACCTGCATATTCAGAATGTCAGATTTGAGAACAAATTTCTGGTAAAGATCCTGGTTGATGAGGAAATCATGGATATGCATATTATCAAGCAGATCCTGCAGCCTTTTGTAGAAAACGCAATATATCACGGTCTGGAGCCGAAGATAGGAAAAGGCTGTATCACCATAACAGGAAAAACACAGGAAGATCATCTGATATTTACCGTGGAGGATGACGGCGTGGGACTTCCGGACGGAGTTGATGTAATGCAGGGATACGCAGTGTCCAATGTATATCAGAGAATACGGCTTCACTATGGAGAAAAGGCGGATATTCAATTTGAAAGCTGTCCTGGTGAAGGAACGACTGTGAAACTTATTTTGCCTGTGGAGGAGGTAAAGAATGTTAAAGATTGCGTTGATCGATGATGAAAAGATCGTGCTCAGGGGGATTGCGGCTCTGATGAAAAAAGAGCCTGGTTTTGAACTGGTGGGAACTGCAGAAAATGGAATTGATGGACTGCAGATGATCCTGGAAACAAAACCGGACATTGTTATGACAGATATCCGAATGCCGGGAATGAGCGGACTTGAGATGATAAAAAAAGCGAAAAAAGAAGTTCCGGAAAGTATCTATATTGTCTTCAGCGGATTTAACGAATTTAAATACGTTAAGGAAGCCATTGGTCTGGGAGTGATCGATTACCTGGAAAAACCGGTTACCGTTCCGAAACTGCGGGAGGTTTTGAAAAAAGCAGGGGATCTTTATAACTACCAGAAAAACTATCAGGAAATGACCAGAAATCTGGAAAAGGCGGACAGGGTCTACGTGGAAAAATTTTTGCGGGATCTGTATGAGAATCCGCAAAAAGAAGAAGAGATCCTGCAGATGATCATGGAGAAAGACGGAAAATTCCGGAATATCCATTCCGTTTGTGTTGCTAAGGTATGTGAGACACAGCGACAGGAAATTGATGATTACAGAGAGATCATTCATAAGATGACCTTTGAAATGATAGAAGGGAATCCGGTAGAGGTATATTCTTTTTATGAAAAAGAATGTCTGATGATCGTATATTTTAATTTTGGTGCCATGGAATTTCCTTTCCGGGAAAAGCTGAAAAAAAAGAAAAAAGAGATAGAGGACAGGGAGGATCTGTTTACGGTGGGATTCAGCCGCACGCACAGAGAAATCTATGAAATCAGTAAAGCTTTCGAGGAGGCAGGCAGTGCCTTGCAATATGCCAGATATCTGGAGATGGAAGAAGCGGTCTGTATTGATGAAGTGGAATATTCAGAACCTCTTCCGGGAGAGCTGAATCAGGACCAAGAATCCCTGGAATTTAATTTCCGCATGGGGCAGTATGAGGAATGTAGAAGGCAGATACAAACCTATATCGGATATTTGAAGAGCATGGATCTGATTCCGGAACTTTTTGTTCGGAAATGTCGGGAATTATTATATCTGCTTCAGAGAATGTTTAATGAAGCAGGAACAGAAAAAGAACAGTATCTGGATATTGATTATCAGGAACTACAGCAGCAGATATCAGAAAGTAAGATCGCGGAATGGACACTGGAACAGACAGAGCTTATTTTTTCCAAAGCAGAAAAATCCAGAGAGGATGATTCCTGCTGGGCTGTGAGAGAGGTTAAGAATTACGTGGAGCATCATTATGCCCAGGGAATCTCCCTGGATGAAGCGGCAGAAAATGTTCATATGAGTAAGACCTATCTCAGTATGCTGTTTAAAAAAGAAGAAGGAATCACATACATCAAATATCTGACAAAGATCCGAATGGAAAAGGCCATGGAATTCCTGCAGAAGGGATATAAAGCAAAAGAAGTCTGTGAAATGGTAGGATATCATGATTATAAGTATTTCAGTACACAGTTTAAAAAGAGTACGGGAATGACGCTGGATAATTATAAAAAATCCCTATAAGCATAAAAAATCCCCCAGGAATCATAAAATCCTCCGGATTTTGGGGAAAGAGTTTTTTCGGTACAATATAATCAGCTTAAGAAATAGCGGAGTGATAAAAAGGAAAAATCAGGAGGATGAACTATGAAGCTGAAAAAAGTTACAGGAAGTCTGATCGCTGCAGCGGCAGCAGTTGCACTTATGGCAGGAGGAACCGTACCGGTATCCGCAGCAAAAAAAGACGCCGGAAAAGAAAAAACCGTGCATTTTCTTACCGCATGGAATGAAGATAAGGATACCACGGCAGTAGTTAAACAGCTGACAGAGGAATATAATGCCACGAATCCGGAAACACCGATCAATCTGGAGATTGAGGTAGTAGCACAGTCAGATATGAACCAGAAGCTTTCCGTACTGGCTGCAAGCAATGATCTGCCGGATCTCTTTGTTACAGGAACACAGGAGTACATCGAAAAATATGTAGATCAGGGAATCCTGAAAAATATTGATGATGTGATCGCTGAGCAGGGGGTTACGTCTATTTCTGATGAAGACAGACAGGCAATCCTGAACCTGACCAAGCTGGATGCTATGTACGTAATGCCTACGAACAAAAACATTGAAGGTATCTGGTATAACAAACAGATCTTTAAAGATAACGGACTAGATGTGCCGAAAACCATGGACGAATTTATGGATGTATGCGCAAAACTCAGTGACGCAGGAATCCAGCCAATGGCAGTGGCTGGAAAAGAACAGTGGCCGCTTACAAGACTGATCGGAGCCTATGCAACGCAGGCAGGTGGAAATGATCTACTTGTAAAAGCAAATGCCGGAGAGGTTTCCTGGAAGGATGATGCATTCCTTGAAGCTTACAAATGGATCGCTGAAATGGGCGAAAAAGGATATATGGGCGAAGGTATGACAACCGTTGATTCCGATACACAGAATTCTCTGTTTACTTCCGGTATGGCAGCAATGTGCTATAATGGCTCCTGGTTTACAGAAAGCCTTAGCAGTGACCAGAATACTCTTGGAGAAAATGTGGGATTTTTTGCCTTTCCTACTGTTAAAGATGGAAAAGGAACTGCAAACACCTATACAACTTCCTACGGAATGTACATGTGTGTAAAAAATGATTCCTATGATGATGCTATGGGTGCATGGCTTGGATACATAATGAAAAACTTTGGAAACAAAGGAATGGAACTTCACAACTGGATCACACCATATGCAACAACAGAAGATTTTGATATGGGTTACTTTACAAAGCTTCTCTCCGATGCAACAGAGTCTGAAGGTGCAGCTTCCGTATGGCCGGAATATGCAATGCCTACCAGTGTGCAGGATGTAGAATATCAGGGCGCACAGATGGTAGCTCTTGGCCAGATGAGTCCGGAAGATTACGGAACATCAATTGATGATGCATGGGCCATGGTACAGTAACAATTATAAAAAAAGAAGGCTGGCGAAAACAGCCAGCTTTCTTTTTTGGGCCTTTTTTCAGGAAAAAGGGAGGAAAGAATGAATAAAGTACTGGGAAATAAAAAAGCGATCGCGTTATTTATATTACCGGCAGTGATCTTGTTTACCTGTCTGGTATTCATTCCGTTGGTCTGGTCATTTGTGTATACATTTTTCAGCGGCCAGCCGGGACTGGATTTTAAATTTGCCGGAATGAAAAACTATGCCAGGATCTTTGCAGACAAGACTCTGTGGGTCACAGTGAAAAATAATCTTCTCTATGTGGTAGTTGTCGGTGGAGCACAGATCATTCTTGGATTTCTGATCGCAATGCTGATCAATTTCGGAGTAAAGAAGCATCAGAATCTGGTGAGAACTCTTTTATTTGTTCCGGTTGTACTTCCAGGTGTTGCAGTGGCACAGATGTTTATTAAAATCTATGCGATTACGCCACAGTATGGTCTGCTGAACAGCTTTTTTTCAGCAGTGGGATTGGACAGTCTGGTAAAAGGCTGGATCGGTGATCCGAAGACAGCCATGCTTGCATTGATCATCATGGATATCTGGAAAGCGGTAGGTATGTACATTCTGGTTTTCTATTCGGGAATCATCGAGCTTCCGGAGGATTCTGTGGAAGCGGCGCGAATTGACGGAGCAACAACATGGCAGATTATTACAAAGATTCAGATTCCGCAGCTGAAGCCGGTTTTCAGAATGGCGATTGTTATCTGTATCACGGCATGCTTTAAGGTTTACGATTCTCCGGTTGCTTTAACAGGCGGTGGTCCGGGAACGACAACCATGATGCCATCTATGTATATGTACAATACGGCATTTAATTATGCACAGTTTGGCTATGGAAGTGTTCTGGCAGTGATCATTCTGATCGAATGTGCGATCTTTACCTTTGTGGTGGGACGCATTTTTAAGACAAAAGACGGAGAGTGAGGAGGAAAGTGATGAAAGATAGCAGACATATTGTATCAAGGAGTATCAGCATGATACTGATCGCTGTTTTGCTCATTGCTGCGATCTATCCGGTTTTGTGGCTGATCTTGTGTACTTTTAAAACCCAGACAGAGTTTACGATGAATTCCGCATTTTCGCTGCCCAAGTCCTTTAATTTTGAAAATTATATAAAAGCATGGAATACCGGAAATATGGGAACATCCTTTGTAAACAGTATCATCTGTACAGCAGGTTCCATGCTGCTGATTGTGATCACGGCAGTGCCGTTATCCTTTGCTCTGGCAAAAATGAAATGGAAACACAGATCAAACATCAATGGTTACATCCTTATTGGAATGATGGTTCCGATACAGGTAGCGCTGATCCCTTTATTTACGATCTATAATAAGATTGGATTTACTAACAGCAGAATTGGTCTGATCCTGATCTACACGGCATATTCCCTGCCGCTTTCGGTTACACTTCTGACAGGATTCTTTGAATCTGTGCCAAATGAAATGATAGAAGCGGCGGTTATTGACGGATGCAGTATTTATCAGGTTGTAGGAAAAATCGTATTTCCGCTTATGACAAATTCCATTATGACAGTTCTTACCTTACAGTTTATGTCTTCCTGGAATGACCTGATCTTTTCCCAGACCATGATCTCGAAAACAGAAATGCAGACCATTCCCACAGCGCTGATCATGTTCAACGGTTCTTACGGACAGGTTGACTGGGGGCCTTTGTTTGCGGCAATGGCTATTGCAGTGGTTCCGACACTGGTACTGTATATGTTCCTGAGCAAATTTATGATCCGAGGTCTCACTGCGGGTGCGATCAAAGGATAAATCATACTTTTAGAACGTACAGGAGTAAAAAGCTATGAAAAGCTTTTTGCTCCTGTTTTGGTATAAAAAGAAAATAGGGCAGCAGTGGGGTCTGTTATCTGGGAGAGGTGTAGTGTATAATAGGGAAAGATGCGTTTGAGAAGATTTGTTTTATGAAAAAATAAAGGATGGGATACAGAATGGACTTTCGAATACTGAGATATTTTCTGGCTGTTGCCAGGGAGCAGAGTTTTACAAAAGCAGCAGAGCAGCTGCATATCACACAGCCTACCCTTTCCAGACAGCTGGCAGCTCTGGAGGAGGAACTGGGAGTGAAGCTTCTGGTGCGGTCCGGAAGAAATATCACATTAACAGATCAGGGAATCTTTTTTAAGAGGCGGGCCCAGGAGCTTCTTGATCTGGAAGAACGTAAAGAGAAGAGCTGAAAGGTGAAGATGAGCTTATGGAAGGTACGGTCACAGTAGGCTGCGGAGAGTTTACGGCAGTGGAGGTACTGGCAGAATTCTGCAGGCAGTACAGGGAAAAATATCCGCTGGTTCAGATCGCCATCCATACAGCAACTGCGGATATCACCTATGAAATGATGAACAAAGGTCTTGTGGATGTTGGACTGTTTATGGAACCGGTAAATACGGAAGGACTGGAATATATCCGGATCACAGACAGTGATCACTGGGTAGTAGGACTGCGGCCGGATGATCCTCTTGTGAAAAAGGATTTCATAGAAAAAGAGGATCTTATTGACAAGCCGCTGATCCTGCCGGAGCGTACAGGGGCCAGGAGTCTCCTTGCCAACTGGTTCGGAAAGGATTTCCACAGGCTTCATGTGGCATACACCAGTAATTTGGGAACCAATGCGGGGATCCTGGCATCCAAGGGTGCCGGTTATCCGGTTTCCCTGGAAGGGGCAGGACGTTACTGGCGGGAGGATCTTCTTATCCAGAAAAGACTGTATCCGGAGAGCACTTCCAATACGGTGGTAGCCTGGAGAAGAAACATCCCCAACTCCCCTGTGGTGAATAAATTTATTGAAGAGATCAAGGCGTTTGATGGATGGAAGAACTGAGAGGGAATCCGTTGGATTTACAGAAAAATGGTTTCATGGTATCATAGTTTCAGAAAGAAAAGGATACTGTGAAGCCATTTTTTTAAGAGGGAGAGAAGCTGAATGGGAAGTTATCTGAATCCGGGCGGTGGAATGTTTAAAGCCTGTCTGCGGTCAAAAATCTATGTGGATAAAAGCGGGCTGATCGCAAAAACAAATGAAGTACTGGGAACAGAGCAGCGTTTTGTCTGCGTGAGCAGACCGAGACGATTTGGAAAATCCATGGCTGCCAATATGCTGGCTGCATATTATGGCAGAGGGGAAGATAGTGCAGAACTGTTTTCTGCTCTCAGAATCCATACAGACAAAAGCTTCCGGGAACATCTGAATCAATATGATGTGATCCGGATCAATATGCAGGAATTTTTAAGCGCTGCACCGGATATGGATGAGATGCTGAAGCTTCTTCAGAAGCGTATTCTCAGAGAGCTGAAGATGCAGTATCCGGATTATATCGACAGTGATTATCTGGTCTTTGCCATGCAGGATGTTTTTGCATATACCAGACATCCTTTTGTCATTCTGATCGATGAATGGGATTGTATATTCCGTGAATTTAAACAGAATATGGAAGCACAGAAAAAATATCTGGATTTTCTGCGTGTATGGCTGAAAGATCAGGAATATGTGGCATTAGCTTATATGACCGGAATCCTTCCGGTAAAAAAATATGGTTCCCATTCTGCATTAAATATGTTTACGGAATATTCCATGATCAATCCAAGAGAAATGGCAGAGTTTTTTGGATTTACAGAAGAGGAAGTAAAGGAACTTTGCAGCCGGTATAAACGGAATTTTCAGGAGGCACAGGCATGGTATGATGGATATGAGCTGGTTGCTATAGAAGAGGGAAGAAAGAAGACATATTCCATGTACAGCCCGAAATCTGTGGTGGATGCCATGTTAAGTGGAATTTTTGACAATTACTGGAATCAGACAGAAACCTATGAAGCACTGAAAATTTATATCCGTATGAATTATGATGGCCTGAAAGATGCAGTGATAAGAATGCTGGCAGGCGATAAGGTGCAGATCAATACAGGGACTTTTTCCAACGATATGACAACGTTTCAGGGAAAGGATGATGTACTGACACTTCTGGTACATCTGGGCTACTTAAGCTATCACTGGCCGGACAAAACTGTGGCGATTCCAAATAAAGAAGTGTCGCAGGAGTATGATATAAGCAACTAAATATATTGTAAAAAGGTATTAAATGTGTTTAAATATACTTATGGAGGTATATTGTGAACACATCAAATATCACAAATTATAAACCAAAAGATTTTGCTGGATTATTAGGTGTTTCTGTAAAAACGCTTCAGAGATGGGACAGAGAGGGAATCTTA
>ERZ1673737.533-NODE-533-length-46948-cov-13.652571_pt1 | contig 46948 bp, 39 predicted proteins | sample MGYA00580211_ERZ1673737 | MGnify/ENA primary metagenome ERZ1673737 (study PRJEB41218, sample SAMN15661789) | gut metagenome | host: Homo sapiens | place: Canada: London | collected 2015-08-20/2019-03-30 | study: EMG produced TPA metagenomics assembly of... | reverse complement strand
ACATCCCCTGCTTGACCGGCTTGCGGGTGTCGGCACAGGCGTGGGCGATGGAGCCTGTGCCGAGGCCGGCCTCATTGGAGAAGATGCCGCGGGAGACGCCCTTCTGCATACTGAGGAAGATGCTGCCGATGGCACCGCCGGTGAAGGCCTGCGGGTCAAATGCACCGCCGACGATGGAGGCCAGCACCGCCGGGAAGCGCCGGTAGTTGATGACCACGACACCCAGCGCCAGCACCACATAGAACAGCGCCATGAACGGCACCAGCTTTTCGGTGACACTGCCGATGCGCTTGACGCCGCCCAGCAGCACCATAGCCACCATCATGGCCACCACCACGCCCACGACGAGGTTGACCGTGGGCAGGATGCTGTTCAGGCTGCTGCCGTAGGCCAGCAGGGCCGAGTCGATGGCTGTGACGATGGTGTTGACCTGGGTGGCGTTGCCGGTGCCGAAGACCGTCAGCACGCCGAACAGCGAGTACAGCACCGCGAGGAACTGCCACCGGCTGCCGAGGCCGTTTTTAATATAGTACATGGGGCCGCCCACCAGCTCGCCGTTTTTGTTCCGCTCGCGGAAATGCACGGCCAGCGTCACTTCGGAGAACTTGGTACACATGCCCAGCAGAGCCGAGCACCACATCCAGAACACCGCGCCCGGCCCGCCGATGGCGATCGCGCCCGCCACGCCGGCGATGTTGCCGGTGCCGACGGTAGCGGCCAGCGCCGTACACACCGCCTGGAACGGAGTCATCGCGCCGTCGGAGGCATCCTTTTTGCGGAAGATGCGGCCAATGGTCGTTTTGATGGCATAGGGGAATTTCCGGAGCTGCAAAAAGCCTGTCCGCACACTGAGCAGCAGGCCCACGCCGATGATGCAGACCATCGCCGGGATGCCCCAGATAAAGCTGTTGACCGCCTGATTGACGGCTGTGATGGTTTCGAGCATACTTTTACGCCTTTCTTTTTCACTTTGACACAACGAAAATTATTTTATCGTATTTTAAGCGGCCTGTCAATTTACTTTGAACGTGAAATCTGCACGTCCCGGCTGAAAGTTTGTTAAAATAGCTTCACCTTTATTTTCTCTGTTTCTTTGCCGCTTTTTTGCCCGCCAAAGCCCTACACAAACCGCGCGGGTTGTGCTATGATAAGGGTGAAATTTCGGTTTGGCACTGCCAACCGCAAGGAGATGTCATGGATGTCTGAAACATCTGCTCTGATGGATACGCTGCGGCAGGAGGGGATCTCCCCCGACCTGCTGCGCGCTGTGGAAGAATACCGTACCGCCCACCCGCTGGCGGAGGCCCTGCGCCCCCGCATCCCCTCCCCTGCCTTCGTCTACTACGGCAGAGAGGTGTGGGAGCAGGCGCTGGCCGCCCTGCTCTGCGGCGAAAACCTGCTGCTGGCAGGCGGCAAGGCCACCGGCAAGAACGTGCTGGCCGAAAACCTCGCCGCCGCCTTCGGACGCCCCGCGTGGGACATCTCGTTCCACGTCAATATGGACGCGGCGTCCCTCATCGGCATGGACACCTTTGAGGGCGGACAGGTCAAGTTCCGCCCCGGCCCGGTCTACCGCTGCGCCCAGAGCGGTGGCTTCGGCGTTCTGGACGAGATCAACATGGCCAAAAACGAGGCGCTGGCCGTCCTGCACGCGGTGCTGGATTTCCGCCGCGCCATCGACGTGCCGGGCTACGAGCGCATCCCGCTGGCCGAGGAGACCCGCTTCATCGCCACCATGAACTACGGTTACGCCGGCACCCGTGAGCTGAACGAGGCCCTCACCTCCCGCTTCGTGGTCATCCAGATGCCCACCATCACCGAGGAGAACCTCGAAAAGCTCCTGCGCACCCAGTTCCCCGATTTGAACAGCAAGTATGTCAGGCAGTTCGCCCTGCTCTTCCTCGATTTGCAGAAAAAGTGCGACAGCGCAGAAATTTCCACCAAAGCTCTCGACCTGCGCGGTATGCTGGACGCTCTGCGCCTGATGCGCCGGGGCGTCGCTGCCGGGGCTGCGCTGGACATGGGCATCACCAACAAAGCCTTCGACTCCTACGAACAGGGCCTCATCCGGGATGCCATTGCCGCCCGCATCCCGGCCCAGCTCACCGCCGCAAAGCTCTTCGATTAAAAGGGGCGTTTTTATGGAAGCGCAGAGCTACACCGCCGAAGAGCGGCGGGCCGCCAATCAGGTGTGGGCAGCGGCAGGAGCTTACGGCTTCGAGCCGCTGTTCCTCGCCCGGAACACCGACGGCACCATTGATTTTTACATGAACTGCGTCGTGGGGCTGGTCCACAAATACTACGGCGACGAGCTAGTGCGCAGCCTCTTTGACGCATGGGAGGGCGACATCCGGCAGGCCATGCTGGACGATTTGACCTGGCTCTACCTCGAGAGCGCGGCCTACGCGCTGGAACTGCCCCGCCGCCCGGTGCTTTCGGCCCTCCGCCGCGCCCATGCGGACTACTTTTTCGGCATCCAGTACAAGCTCTCGCGGCAGGAGTGGATGGCGAAGAACCAGCTGGTCTACTCCATGCAGGCCGCGCGCTGGCGGGCTGTGCAGGGGCGCACGCCGCCGGTCATGACCCCCTACGAAAAGGATCTCGACGCCGCCCTCAGTCCCGAGACGCCCCCGAAGCCGGACGAGCTGAAAGCCGCACTGCTGGCCGTCTACGCCAAATTCGGGCTGTTCAACGGCACGGTGCATCAGAAGGCCGGGCTGCATCTCCATCTGGACGGCCTGCTGGCGTCCCTCATGACCCGCACCATGCCCACCCAGATGATAAAGACCGACCGGGTCACAGTGGAGCATTCCGGCTCGGTGGACGCCTCCGGCGGCGGCATCCACGCCGACAAGCGGCTGGCCCATATCACCCTGCGCCAGCGCGCCGAGGAAGACCGCGCCTACATCGAAAGCTGCTTTGGCCGGTCACTCTACCCGCCCGAACGGCTGCGGAAGGCCGAGCAGGAGCTTTGCACCGGGGAGCATCTGGGCTGTCACCTCTGGTTTGCTTCCGGCGTCCCCAGCCCGGAGCAGGCCCCTACCCCCGAGGCAAAGCACCTGGCCGAACAGGCCCAGCTTCAGGCTGAGCGGAACCGGGCGTACGATTCGAAAAATCTCGAGCTTCACCGCAGCGTCGTGCTGCGGCTGACCGAACAGATACGGAACTGCATCCTCGTCCACCAGCAGCCCAACGCCCGGGTCGCCCGCAGCGGCAACCTCGACCCGGAGCGGGTCTGGCGCACCGTCATGGACGACGACCGGGTCTTCCGCTGTGCCGAGGAAGAGAACCACCCGTCCTTCACCGTTGACCTGCTGCTGGATGCTTCGGCTTCCCGCCTCCACTGTCAGGAGGTCATCGCGGCGCAGGGTTCTATCCTCGCCCAGAGCCTCGCGGCCTGCGGCATCCCGGTGCGGGTGAGCTGCTTTTCCAGCCTGCGGGGCTACACCGTCCTGCGGGTGCTCAAGGGCTTCAAGGAGAAGAGCTTACAGGGCATCTGCCAGTATTTCGCCTCGGGCTGGAACCGGGACGGTCTGGCTCTGCGGGCAGCAGGCGACCTCATCGACTTCGACCCCGGCCCCGCCGCGCGGCATCTGCTCATTCTCCTGACGGACGCCTCCCCCAACGACAGCCGCCGCATCCCACCCTCCCCCGATGACCCGCTGGGCCGCGACTACGGCGGCAGCGCGGGCGTGGAGGACGCCGCCGCCGAGGTCCGGGCGCTGCAGCGGAAGGGTCTGCGGGTCTCCGCCGTCTTTATGGGCGAAGACGCCAGCGCCGCCGATGCCTCCCGCATCTACGGCAAGAACATGGCCCGCATCCGGGGCATGGACCAGCTGGCCCGGGCCGCAGGCCGACTCATCCAGAACGAGATACGGGAGCTGGGCGACTGAATCATAATAATGTACGGGGCCGCTGTGCAGTTGTATCTGCTGCCCAGCGGCCCCGTATTTTTGTTGTCGTTCACAACCATCTTGTTTTGCATTGTAGAAGAATCAAAAAGTTTTTTGGTTTATTTCCAAACTTATAGTTGTATTCTGGCGCAATTTATGATATACTACAACCAACGAAGGGCCGCACACCTACACATCACCCCGCGCCCACAGGAAGGAGAACCGCTATGGATGCCGCACGTTATTTTGAAGAGATGCATCTTTCCATGTCCAGCCAGAAGCCTGAGTACCGCCTTGTGCTCAGCGTCAAGGTCCAAGACCTCGGAGGCGCAGACGCTTATCTCGAGCTGCGGCAGGAGCCGGTCAGCGGCAAGGCCCGGGTGTTCTATTCCACGATGGGACGTCAGAAGCTGAACTTCCAGCTCGTCCGCAAAGGGTGGCAGAGCTGCCACAACGCCTCGGGCGAGCTGACGGGGCGCTTCCCCGCCACCGCCGACGGTCTGCTGGCCCAGACGGATTTCTCTGCTTTTGTCCGGGACGACGCCCTCGACAGCGGCCGGATGGCGCGCATTCTGGACGTTCTGGCCCATACTGCCGGTGGTTGTGGAACGGTCTCCCCCTCTGCTGCCCGGGAGGGTGCGCTCATCACGGTGGAGCGGTTCGTGGGACGTCACGCCCATTGGAGCTATTGGAGCACCCGCGCCGCAGAGCAGCTGAACATCGCGGCCATCCTCTGCTGGCTGGGCGACTACCTCGCCGGGGCCGAGCGCCGCACCCTGCAAAGCTGCCCGGAGGCCATGCAGCTTGCCGCCGCATGGCAGGCCGCGCTTTTCGCTCCCCTGCCCCAGACGGCTCAGCGGCCTCAGCCTGTACAGTCCCGGCCCGTCCGCCGTGCGCCCGCCGTCGAGAACAAGCGCTGGCAGAGCATCCTCGCCGTGCTGGCGACGGTGTAAAAGAAAAGCTTCCCGCGAGGGGAAGCCAGTTGCCGTATTCGGCGTATATTCGTTTATATTTTCAGCTTTGAAAAATCTGTGCAGAGATATTCATAGAGCTTGTCAACGGCCTGAAATCCCATCTTCGCATACAGTTCCTTCGGTGTATCCTCGGAGTCAGCGTGAAGATACAGGATCTCTCCGCGCTCCTGCGCCTTTTCGGCAATATGCTTCATCAGGGTCATGGCGATGTACTGGTGCCGGAAATCCTCGTCCACCAGCAGGCCGTCCATGCAGACATACCCATCGGATGCGAAAATATAGCAATCACCCACCAGCTTCCCGCCCAGATACGCTCCAAGGTAGGTCAGCTTTTCCCGGAGGTTCCGGTTGTTCCGCACGGTAAAATCATCTCCGTACAACGGGCCGTAGTATTTCAGTTCGTGCTGTTCCAGCTGGTCTGCGTCCGGGGCCTTGATCGAGACGTCCGGGTTCGTTTTCCAGCTGCGGATGTCTGTTTCCGGGGGCAGAACCATCGTCAGAGTCTCTTCGCACTCCATGCCGAATGCATCGGCCAGCGGCTCGTACCCTTCCAGCTTGAGGAAGGTGTCTCCCCGCGCTTTCTGATAAGCCAGCGCGGCCCGGAGCTCGTCCTCCGTGGGCTGGCCGGAATAACAGAACGCGTTGTGGTCGTATTTATCGCGCAGCTCGCTGTCCTCCCGCTTGGTCAGATGCTCTGAAACGGTGTGAGACACGGAAAACAGCCGGTAAAAGCTTTCATCGGTCTTTCTTGTAGGTATCATTGTGTTTCTCCAAAACTTATCGCTCACTTCCACCCCCGCGCCGAGGGGTCGAGCATCTCGGCGGCGGAGTAGATGAGGGCGTTGCAGATGGCCGCAGCGACGTTGCTGCCGCCCTTGCGGCCCATCGCCACGATGGCGGGTACCTCATGCTTTTCGCAGACGGCGAAGAGCCGCTCCTTGCTCTCCACCACGTTCACAAAGCCCACCGGCACACCGATGACCAGCGCGGGCCGCAGGCCGCTTTCGATTTGTTCTGCAATCGTCAGCAGAGCCGTGGGCGCGTTGCCGACGGCGAGGATGGCCCCGGGATGCTCCTGCGCTGCCTTTTTCATCGCTGCGACGGCCCGGGTGGTGCCAGCCTCTTTGGCGGCGGCGGCCACCTCGGGGTCAGCCATATAACAGCAGGCCGTGCCGCCCAGCTTCGCCAGACCGGGCTTGGTGATGCCGGCCAGCGCCATATTCGTATCGGTCACGATGACGGCCCCGGCGTGGAGGGCCTTGACGGCCTGCTCCACCGCGCGGGGGGTAAAGTGGAGATTCCGCGCATAGTCGAAGTCGGCGGTGGTGTGGATGACCCGCTTGACCACGGCTTCGTGCTCGGGCGGCGGGGTCAGGCCCATCATTTCCAGCTCTTCGGTGATGATGTGGAAGCTCGTCCGCTCAATGTCGGCGGGCAGATGATGCTGCGGCGTCAATATTCTATCCCCTTTCGTGCTTTTATCCCCTTCTGGTAGGGGTGGCGGTGGCATTTCATCTCGGTGGAGTAGTCGGCGGCGTCCAGCATCCACTGGGGCGGCGTGTGGGCCGTCAGGACGCACTCACACCCAGCAGGCCGCTCCAGAACGGCCTTTTTTAATAGATCGACGTCCACCATATCCAGCTCTTCTGCGCTCCCGGCCTCGTCCAGTATCAGCAGGTCGGCAGGCTGTGCTATGGCGGCGGCGAGGTTCTGGTTTTGCAGTTCCCGGGTCGCGGCCTTTTCCTCCGGCGTCATCTGAAAGACGAATTTCTGCCCGGCCTTGCCCCGGTAGATCTCCGCGCCAAGCTGGGCCAGAAGCGGGATCTCTCCGCTGTTCCCGCCCTTCAAAAACTGGACGATGACCACCCGCTTCCCGGACCCCAGCGCACGGAGCGCAAGACCCATAGCGGCGGTGGTCTTCCCCTTTCCGTCGCCCCAGTACAGATGCAAAAGTCCCTGTTCCATTCAGCGCTTCTCCATTCCCATCGCGGCATACACCGCGTCCATATCCAGCGCCCCGCGCACGCCGTCGGCCAGGATGTCGAACTGCTGGCGGCGGTACTCTTCCATCGGGATGAGGGCCGCGTCGGAGGGGTCGATGCCCTTCCGGCGGCAGAGCCAGCCAGCCAGCGCCTCGGTCAGCGTGCCGGTGTCGAACAGACCGTGGAGGTAGGTGCCGAACACATTGCCCTGCACACAGCCCTCCCGGCCCCCGTCGGGGTAGTGGGCGAAGGATTCGCCCTCAGCCTCGGTCACGCCGGTGTGAATCTCGTAGCCTTCCAGCTCTGCACCCGCAAAGGGGGCGGCGGCGACGGTCGCTTTGACCTGTGCGCGGCGCTTCTGCTCGCTGAACACGGTCCGGGTGGGCAGCAGACCCAGCCCCCGCAGAGTCTGCGGCCGGCCGCTCTCGCTGCCGGTGGGGTCGTCGAGGGTCTGGCCCAGCATCTGGTAGCCGCCGCAGACGCCCAGCACCGGTGTGCCTTTCGCGGCCAGCTTGAGCAGAGCCGTTTCCAGCCCGCACTGCCGCAGCCAGAGCAGGTCATCCACCGTGTTTTTCGTGCCGGGCAGCAGGATGAGGTCGGGTGCGCCCAGCTCATGAGCGTTCGAAACATACCGCACGCCCAGCAGCGGGTGCTGTTCCAGCGGCATGAAGTCCGTAAAATTGGACAGATGCGGCAGACGGATGATCGCCGCGTCCAGCGGCTTTTTGCCGTCCCGCATCTCGAGGCGCTGGCTCAGGGAGTCCTCGTCCTCGATGTCCACTTTCAGGTACGGCACGACGCCCACCACGGGCAGATGGGTCTTTTCTTCCAGCATCGAAAGGCCGGGGCGCAGGATCTCCACGTCTCCACGGAATTTATTGATGACAAGCCCCTTGATGCGCCGGCGTTCTTTTTCTTCCAGCAGCTCCACCGTGCCGTAGAGCTGGGCGAACACGCCGCCCCGGTCGATGTCGCCCACCAGAAGCACCGGCGCGTCCACCATTTCGGCGAGGCCCATGTTCACGATGTCCTCGCTCTTGAGGTTGATTTCCGCCGGGCTGCCCGCACCCTCGATGACGATGACGTCAGCCTCCTCGGCGAGGCTGTCATACGCCTTCAGGATGTCCGGCACCAGCTGCCGTTTCGTGCGGAAATACTCCGACGCTTTCATCTGGCCCCGCACCTCGCCGTTGACGATGACCTGACTGCCCACGTCACTGCTGGGCTTCAGGAGGATGGGGTTCATCCGCACGTCCGGCTCGACACCGGCGGCCTGCGCCTGCACCACCTGCGCCCGGCCCATCTCGAGGCCGTCCTTGGTGACGAAGCTGTTCAGAGCCATGTTCTGGCTCTTGAACGGCACGGCGCGCAGGCCGTCCTGCGCAAAGATGCGGCAGAGCGCCGCGCAGAGCAGGCTTTTGCCTGCACCGCTCATCGTGCCCTGCACCATGATGCATTTTGCCCTGCTCATCCCAGCACCTCTTTCATAAGTTCCAGCAGCCGGGCGTTCTCGGGGGCCGTGCGCACCGCCGTGCGGTACCACTCCGGCCCGAGGCCCGGATAATTCGCGCAGCTGCGCACCTGTGTTCCCAGCGGGCGAAGCCTCTCGTTCAGGTCGGCGGGCGCGCGGAAGAGCAGATAGTTCGCCTTTCCGTCGATGACCCGCAGACCCAGCGCCCGCAGGCCCGCCGTCAGAACGGGCCGCTGCCGGGCGATGAGCGCGCGCACCTCGTCCACATAAGCGGTTTCTTTCAGGGCCGCGACGCCTGCCGCCTGGGCCAGACTGGACACGGCCCACGGCTGGCCCGCTGTCTGCATTTTTTCCAGAAGCGCTTCGTCGCCGCAGAGGCAGTAACCCAGCCGGACGCCGGCCATGCCGTAGAGCTTGGTGAAGGCTTTCAGGATGACGAGGTTCCCACTTTCCAGCAGAGGCTTCGCGGTCCACCCGTCGGCGTCGGGCAGAAAGTCCAGAAAGCACTCATCTACGGCCAAAATCGTGTGGCACTCCCCGCACCGGCGCAGCAGCTTTTTCACCAGTTCGGGTGAGGCCAGCTGCCCCGTCGGGTTGTTGGGCTGGCAGAGGAACACCATGTCGATGCTCTCGTCCACGGCGTCCACGAGGGCGTCCGTCGGGGCGAAATCATTCGTTTCATCGAGGAAGAAGCGTTTCACTTCGCACCCCACCGTATCCAATGCAGAGGCGTACTCGGCAAAAGTCGGGGCTGTCACCAGCGCCTTATGGGGCTTTACGGCCCAGACCAGCCGGAAGATGAGGTCCGCCGCGCCGTTGCCGCAGAGGATACGCTCCTGCGGCACACCCTCGGCCCGGCTCAGCGCCGCCCGCAGGGTACGGCAGAGGGGGTCGGGGTAGCGGTCGGCCAGAGGCAGAGCGTCCCGGATGGCCTGCGCCACCCCTTCGGGCAGACCGAGTGGGCTGACGTTCGCCGAAAAATCCAGCGCGTCCCGGCCAAAGCGTTCGCGGTAGCCCATCCAGTCACCGCCGTGGACCAGTTGTTTCATCCCAAGAACCCCCGTATCGCACATCCAAACGCCAGCGCAAACCCGCTGGCTACATACATCATCCGATCTGCCCGCAGAATATCCTCCGGCTCGATGGGCCGCAGCGGGTCGCCGATGGTGGGCTTCGGATAATATTCCCCGAAATAATAGGCCGGCCCGGCCAGCTGGACGCCCAGCGCGCCCGCGCAGGCGCTCTCAGTCTGGGCGCTGTTGGGGCTGGCGTGATTGCGGCGGTCCCTCCGCCAGATGCGCCATGCGCCCTTGGCGTCATTGCGGGTGAACGCCGCCGCCATAATCCAGAGCAGCGCCGCCAGACGGCTCGGGATATAGTTTGCCACATCGTCCAGTTTTGCAGCGGCGCGGCCAAAGTAGAGATATTTTTCGTTTTTGTAGCCCAGCATACTGTCCATGGTGTTGATGGCCTTGTAGGTCAGGGCCAGCGGCGCACCGCCCAGCAGCATATAAAGCAAAGGCGCAATGACGCCGTCGCTGGCGTTTTCGGCCACCGTCTCCACCGCCGCTTTGGTCACGCCCTCGGCAGTCAAGGCTTCCGTGTCACGGCCCACGATGCGGCTCACAGCCTTCCGGGCGGCGGGCAGGTCACCCTTTTTCAGTTGGACATAGACATTGGTGCTCTCCTGCACCAGTCCCTTTGCGGCCAGTGCCTGCCCACACCAGAACATCTGGACGGCCAGCCCCAGCAGGGGGTGAAGCATCGCCGCGCCCCAGCAGACAAGGCCCGTGAACAGCAGCGTCCCCACCGGCAGGCAGAACGCCAGCACCGCGCCGCCCAGCAGTTCGCCCTGAGGCGTTTTGGGCAGGCGGGCGCGGAGGAATTTTTCCAGCCGGGAGATGGCTTTGCCCATGTACACCACCGGGTGGGGCAGCCACGCCGGGTCGCCGAAAATGGCGTCCAGCACGAAGCCTCCCAGCACAGCCCAGGCGGTCATCATACGCCGGCCTCCGCGTCTTTCGTGTACTGCACGGTCTTCACGAGGCGGAGCTGGCGCTTCTCGGCCCAGTCGGCGGCATCCAGCACATAGCCGCCCGCGTTGGGGCCGCACCACGCATAATAATCGCGCCTGGGCAGGGCGTACCGCTCCATGGCCGCCATCTGGGTGCCGCCGTGAGCCAGGATGACCAGCAGCTCTTCGCCGTCGGCCAGCGCCTTGTCCACCAGCGCAGAGAAGGCGCTGCAGATGCGGTTCGAGAAGTCGTCCTTCCGCTCACCGTCGGGGCATTTGCTCTCGCAGTTGGCCTGCACCCACGCCTGATAATCGGCGTCGTGCTCCATCTCGACGTAGTTTTTGCCCTCGAAGCTGCCGAAGCACATCTCCTGCAGGTCTTTCACGACCACGAGCTCTGCCTCCGGGAAGAGCACCCGGGCCGTCTGGGCCGTCCGCTGCAGCGGGGTGATATAGACCACCTTCGGGTCGATGTCGGCCCGGCGCAGCTGGCTCAGGCCCTCCGCCGAGAGCGGGATGTCGCGCTGGCCCTGATAGCGCTTCTGGGCATTGTATTCGGTCAGGCCGTGACGCAGCAGATAGATCAACATTGGGGTAATTCTCCTTTCAATACCGTCGGGATGCCGCAGAACATCTGCACCACGCAGTCGGCGCGCTCTGCCAGCAGGCAGGCCAGCCGTCCGGCGGCCTCCCGCCCGGCGCGCTCCTCAGCATCCATCGGGACAACACCGCCGCCGACCTCGGTGGCGATAACAATATCATATTCCGCCAGCTCCCGGGCCAGCGTTTCGAGCTGCTCCGGGGTCTGAGTCTCGGCGGCGGCGTCCTGCACATCGGCGATGACGCTGCCCCGGAAGTTCCGCGCAAAGGTGCGCTTGCCGCTGTAGAGCGGCCCTGTAATGAACATCATTTACAGCACTCCTCCCCACTGACTGACGGCCAGTGCCGCCAGCATCCACAGCTCGGCCCGCTGCAAAAACCACCCGGCCAGGTCGCCGGTGATGCCGCCAAACTGCTTTTTTGCCACGAAATCATAGCGCCACAGCGCCAGAAGCGCCGCCGCCGCCAGCCCGCCGCCGCCCAGCGCCGTCAGCGCCAGGATGAGCAGAGCCGACAGGCCGCAGAGGAAGCGGCGGACGGTCTGCTTGTCGGCCGCTGTGGCAAAAGTATGGGCGAGGCCGGTGTCCTTCGCCAGCGGGAACGCCGCCACGGCAAAGCCCGACAGCGCCCGCTCCAGCACCAGCGCCAGCGTCCAGCACAGGCCCGCCCGGGGCGTGAACCGCACACTGCCGCAGAGGCCGAAGTAAGCCGCAAAGTAGCAGCACAGCCGGATGACGGCGAAGGCCCCACAGTGGGAGTCTTTCAGGATCTCAAGCTTTTTTTCCCGGTCGCCGTAGCTCGAGAGGGCGTCGGAGGTGTCGGCATAGCCGTCGAGATGGATGCCGCCGGTGACGGCCACCGGCACGAGGCAGAACGCCGCTGCCCGGGCCAGCTCCGGCAGGGGCAGGACGCCGCAGAGGCACCACAGCCCGCCGCACACCAGCCCGATGAGGGGGAAGGCGCACATGGCGTACCGCATATTTTTTTCGTTCCACTCGAACTGCGGCACCGGCAGGGCCGAAAACATCGCAAAGGCCACCGCGATGGTCTGCAAAACAGTCACAGCTCTTCTCCCCCTTTGTAGTACACCGGCAGGCCGCAGACCACCCGGCAGACGTTGTCCGCCCGGGCGGCGAAAGCGTTGTTCACCTGCGCCAGCGCCAGCAGATACTGGTCGGTGTCGCCTGCGTAGTCGGCACCGCCGCTGAACACCTCGTTCGATACGACGATGAGGTCATCGCACCCGGCGGCGAGGCGTTCCAGCCCGGCCAAAACGGCCTCGGCGGTGTGCTTTCCCGCCCCGCCGGGGCTGTAAAGCTCGTTGGCGACAAGGTTGCCGAGGTCTTCCAGCAGGACGGTCCCCCGGCCGGGCAGAGCCAGACGGTCGAGGTGGAGTGGGCATTCCAGCGTTTCGAACTGCTTTTGCGCCCGCATTTTCCGGTGCTTTTCCACCCGGGCGGCGCACTCGGCATCCCAGACCTGCATGGTGGCGAGGTAATAGCGGGGCAGGCCGGTCTTGAGCACAAGGCTCTCGGCGTAGGCGCTTTTGCCGCTGGCCGCGCCGCCGAGCACCAGCGTCAGCATCCTTCACCCTCCTGCGGCGTGTAGGCTTCGATGCCGCCCTCTTCAAAGGAATAACAGCCATCGTAAACGGCCAGCGCCATGTCCCACAGCGGGATGGCGGCCACCGCGCCGGTGCCTTCGCCCAGATGCAGGCCCGCCGTGATGAGGGCTTTTTTGTTCAGAGCGTCCAGCACCAGCTTTGCGGCCGGCTCGGTGGAGCAGTGGCTTGCAAAAACAGCCTTGGCCGCTGCCGGGCAGAGCCGGACAGCGCAGAGCGCCGCCACACAGCTGATGAAGCCGTCGGCCAGCACCGGCACACCTTCCAGCGCACCGCCGAGGAAGACGCCGCAAAGCCCGGCAATATCGAAACCGCCCAGCTTCGCCAGCACGTCCAGTGCATCGGCAGAGTCGGGCTGATTTTTTGCGATGCCGCGATGGATGGCGTCGATCTTCCGGGCAAGTCCCTCGTCCGAAAGGCCCGCGCCCCGGCCCGTCATCCCTTCGACGGGCTGGCCCAGCAGCACAGCGGCCACGGCGCTGGACGTCGTGGTGTTGCCAATGCCCATCTCACCGGTGGCCAGCAGGCCGACGCCCGCTTTCTTCTGCTCCTGCACCAGCCGGATGCCCCTGCCGATGGCCTCCACAGCCTCAGCCCTGCTCATAGCCGGGCCGAGGGTGAAATCCGCTGTGCCGGGGGCGATGCGGCAGTCGAGGACGCCCGGGATCGGTTCGCCCGCAATGCCCATATCCACCGGCACCACCTCGCACCGGGTGGTCTGTGCCATCCGGCAGACGCTGGTGCGGCGGGCGGCGAGGTTCTCAGCCACGGCGCGGGTCACGCTGCTGTCGGTCTGGCTGACGCCCTGGGCCACCACACCGTTATCGGCGCAGAGCACCAGCACCGCCCGGCGGGAAATATCCAGCTTTGCGCTTCCGGTGAGGGCGGCGGCGTCCTCGATGGTCGTTTCCAATCCGCCCAGCCCGCCCAGCGGCTTTGCAAGGCTGGCCCAGTGGGCGTGCGCCGCCGCCCGGGCGGCTTCGTCCGGCGGCGTGATGGCCGCACAGAGGGCGGCGAGTTCTGTCTCAGTCATGGTCTCTCCTGTAATTTTCAGCCGCGGCGGCAAAACGCTGCGGCAGGGGCGTACCCGCCCAGTACAAATGCGGGAAGCCCGCATAGAAATGCTCGTTTATAAATCCGCACCGCCACTCTGCGCCGCCCACCGGCTTTTTTGCCGCGAGGGCCGTGCCGTTGGCGGTGGAATCCCAGTGGTGGAATTCGTGGATGGGAAAGCTCTCCCCGGCCCGGAAGAGCAGACTGTCCGAGTCTGCGCTCAGTGTGGCATAGCCGAAGCGGACGAGACGTCCGGCATCTTTTGCTTCGCCCGGCAGAACGCCCGCCATCGGCCAGCTCTGCCCCTCGGCGTCCGTGAGGCTCTGCCCCAGATAGAGGAAGCCTCCGCACTCTGCCGCCGTGGGCAGACCGGACTTGATTTTTTGCTTTATCTCGCGCAGAAGCGAGGTATTTTCACTCAATTCTCTTGCGTGAAGTTCCGGGTAGCCGCCGGGCAGATACAGCCCGCCGATGTTTTCCGGCAGAGCCGTGTCGCGGAGGGGGCTGAAAAAGACCACCTCTGCCCCGGCGTCCCGGAAGGCTTCCAGCGTCTCGGCGTAGGTAAAGCAGAACGCCTCGTCCTGCGCCACGGCGATGCGGACGCGGGCCGGAGGCGTCTCCGGCTGCACCGGCAGGGCGGGCGGCTCCTTTTCGCAGAGGGCCAGCAGGCGGGGCCAGTCGATGTGCTCCTCTGCCGCGTCGGCCAGAAGGGCCAGCTTCTGCTGTAAATTTTCCACTTCCGCCGCCGTGTAGAGGCCCAGATGGCGGGAACCGATGACGGCCTCCGGGAGTTTCGGCAGAAAGCCCAGCACCGGCAGACCCGTCTCTTCTTCCAGCATCGGGGCCAGCAGAGCGTGCATCCGGGCCGTGCAGTTGTTCAGCAGGATGCCTGCGATGTGGCTGGGAGTGCGGAAGTTTACGAGCCCCTTCAGCTCTGCGGCCAGCGTCAGGCTCTGACCCTTTGGCTCCACCACCAGCAGCACCGGCAGGCCCAGCGTGTCGGCCAGATGCCACGCACTGGCCCTGTCGCTGACGCCCCCGAGGCCGTCATAAAAGCCCATGGCCCCCTCGCACACCGCCGCACCGTGGCCGGCGGCACCCTTCGCGTAGAGGGTGCGCACCGTCTCGGGCGCAGAGAAAAAGAGGTCGAGGCTGCGGCTCTCCACCCCCAGCACGGCCCGGTGGAACATGGGGTCGATGTAGTCCGGCCCGCTCTTGAAGGCGCAGGGCGCACAGCCCCGCCGCTTCAGCGCCATGAGCAGGGCGCAGGTCATGGTGGTCTTGCCGCTGCCCGAGCGGGGCGCCGCCAGCAGAAACTGTATCATGTCATTCTCCTGTGATGAGGTAGATGGGGTTCTGGGCCATCATAAGATGCAGCCCGCCCACGGCTCTGGCCCGGCTGACGGCGATCTGGCTCACCTGCACGGTCCGGCCTTTGGCCGTCAGCGCGGCCACCGCCGCCGAAAGGCTCTCAAGGGCGATGGCCGACACACAGATGCGGGCGTCGGGGTTCTTATCCAGCGCGGCGTCCACGATGGCGGCAAGGCTGCCCTTGCTTCCGCCGATGAAAACAGCGTCCGGCGCGGGCAGGTCCGAAAGGGCGGCGGGGGCAAGCCCCTCCACGAGGACGAGGTTCCGGGTCCTGAATTTTTCGCGGTTGGCTTTGATGAGCGCACAGCCCTCCGGCCTGCACTCCACTGCGTAGACCCGGCCCCGGGGCGCGGCCAATGCCAGCTCCACGCTGACGCTGCCCGTCCCGGCCCCCACGTCCCACAGGATGTCTTCCGGGCGGACGGCCAGCTTCGCCAGCACAGCGGCCCGGACTTCCTGCTTGGTCATGGGAACGTCGCCCCGCTCGAAGGCTTCGTCCGGCAGACCCGGGGTGCGGCGGGGCAGTCCCTCCACCGCCTCCACGAGAAGGACGCTCAGGCTGTTGAAGCGGCCTGCGGCCAGCTCTTTGACGCTGCCGCGGAAGAGCTTTTCTTCCGGCGTGCCGAGGCACTGGCCCACGACGCCCTGCACGTCCCCGAAGCCCTCTGCCGCCAGCTGGGCGCAGAGGGTGGCGGGGTCTTCGCTGCCGCCGGTGAGGAAGAAGGTGGGTCTGCCCTGCATACACTCGGCCACCGGGTCACAGGTGCGGCCATGGGCCGAAACAAGGTTCCACCCCTGCCACGGACGGCCCAGCGCCGCCGCCAGCAGCTGGATGCTGGAAAGGCCGGGCAGCACCCGGGCGCGGACGCCGAGGGCCTCCAGCTTTTCCATCATGGAGGACGCACCGGAGTAAAAGCCGGTGTCGCCGCTGTAGACCAGCACGGCGTTCTCTGCGCCGGAAGTCTGCAGCAGCTCTGCCACCTCGTCGGGGCGGTAGGCGGCGGCGCGGTTCTCGGTGCAGCCGGCAGGCAGAACTGCCAGCAGACGCCGTGCGCCCAGGATGAGGTCGGCCTGCCGCAGTGCGGCCAGGCCCTGAAGGGTCAGGTTCTCCGGCTGGCCGGAGCCCATGCCGATGAGTGTCACGTTCATCTTATCATCTCCTTGCAGCGTTTCAGCACCTCGGAAGCCGTCTCGCCCTGCTCGGGCGGGCGGCGGATGACCACCAGCTGCGCCCCGGCGGCAGAGGCGGCGGCGGCTTTTTCGTCGAAGCCTCCGGCTGCGCCGCCGTCCTTTGTGACGAGCCAGCGGATATGGAACTGCTCCATCATGGCCTGATTGAGGGCAAAGCTGAAGGGTCCCTGCATGGCGATGATGTTGCGGTGGGGGATGTTCGCCGCCTCACAGGCCGCGATGCTTTCCAGCGTGGGCAGGACGCGGGGGTAGAGCCGCTCGGGCGGGATGGCAGCGAACTGCGCCAGCTCCTTGGCCCCGGTGGCCAGCAGAAGATTCCCCTCTTCTGCGGCCAGCGCCTCGGCTGCCTGCTTTGCGCTCTCAAAGACGAGACAGTTTTCCGGCAGCGGACTGGCCGGGCGCAGCAGGCGGAGGTATTCCACCCCGGCCTTCTCTGCCGCTGCTTTGATGTTTTTGGTCGCCTCCACCGCGTAGGGGTGGGTGGCGTCGATGCAGAGGGCGGCATCCCCCAAGAGCGCGGCCATCTCATCGGGCAGGAGCCGCCCGCACCGGACGGTGACGCCGGGGGTGCTTCCCTGCTCTTCCTGCCCCAGCGGGGTGGCCACGCTGACGGTGACTTCGATGCCCAGCGCCGCCAGCTGGCGGGAAAGCTCCCGCCCCTCGGTGGTGCCGCTGAAAACGACGACGTTCATCGGCGGTACCCCCTCGGCGTGACCATCCGCCCGCTCAGCGCGCGGGTGGCGGCGTTGCCCACAAAGACGGTGGTGAACATATCCACCTCGGTATCCCGGAGCTGGCTGAGAGGCAGGATGTGCTTTTCCTGCCCTTCCCGGCCAATGTTCCGCACAGAACCGCAGAGGGTGTCCGGGGCTTTGCCGTTTGCCAGCAGGATGTCCACGGCCCGGCGCAGATAGTCCGGGCGGCTCTTGGAGGAGGGATTGTACAGCACCAGCGCGAAATCGCCCTGAGCGGCGCAGGCCAGACGCTTTTCGATGACCTCCCACGGCGTGAGGCGGTCCGACAGCGAGATGACGCAGAAATCGTGGGCCAGCGGCGCACCCAGCACCGCCCCGCCGCTGAGGGCGGCGGTCAGGCCGGGGACGACCTCCACGTTGACGTCCGGGTACTCTTCGGCCAGCTCCAGCAGCGGGCTGGCCATGCCGTAGACCCCGGCGTCGCCGGAGCAGACCAGCGCCACGTCCCGACCCGCCCGGGCGGTATCCAGCGCCCAGCGGCAGCGGTCGATCTCCCGGGTCATGCCGGTGGTGTAGCACTCTTTTTCCGGGTAGAGGGGGCGCACAAGGTCGATGTAGACCGTATAGCCGCACAACACCTCGGCCTGCTGCAAGGCGCTCTGCGCCTGCACGGTCAGAAACTGTCCGCCGCCGGGGCCAAGCCCCACGACGAACACGGTCTTTTTACTCTCACTCATTGCTCTGTCCTCCAATCGGGTGCAAAGGGGCGGACGGCCAGCGCCAGCGTCACGCCGCCGCCTGCCGTTTTGGGCAGAAGGAGCGTCCCGCCCGAGGCTTTTACCGCCGAGCGCTCACAGACGTTGTCCACGCCGGTGACACTTGCCACAAAGGCCGACGGGGTGAACTGTCCCGGCACGGCCCGCAGTTCGTCGGCCGGATAGAACGTGATGGGCCAGCTGTGGGCTTTGCAGAACGCTGCAAGCCCCGGCTCATCTTTTTTCAGGTCGATGCTGGCGGCGGCGCAGACCGCCGCCGGGCTGAGGCCGGATGCGGCACAGAACGCCGCAAAGGCTTCTTCCAGCTGCTGGGCCGTCGTGCCGCGGCGGCACCCCACCCCCAGCACCCCGATGCGGGGGACGAGGTGGAGCGCCTCGCCCTGGGGCGTGAGGGTCAGGGCGAAGTCGGCGGCTTCGGGTGGGTCAGCCTTTTTCACTCCGGCGGGGGTCTCCCCCGCCACCGGCCACGGCGACCAGTACCGGACCGTCTGCCCGGCCAGCAGGGCGCCGCTGACCCGCTTGATGCGCTCCGGCTCAAGGACAGCGCAGTTCTGAGCCTTGGCCCAGAGGTCCACGGCGAAGAGACCGTTGACGTCGGTGGCCGTCGTGATGACCGGCACCGCGCCGCAGATGCCCGCCAGCGCTCGGGCCAGCGCGTTGGCACCGCCCAGATGGCCCGACAGGAGCGGCACGGCGAAGTTCCCGCCCTCGTCCACCACCACCACCGCCGGGTCGGCGACCTTGCTCCTGCAGTGGGGCGCGATGGCCCGCACCGCGATGCCCACAGCTCCCACAAAAATCAGGGCCTCATCCTGTGCAAAATGCTCCGCCGTCCAGCCTTTCAGGGTCACGTCTCCGCCGCAGCGGCTCACGCTGCCGGGCAGAGCTTCCGCCAGCCGACGGGCCAGCGCCTCGCCCTTTGCGGTGAAAGCCAGATATGCCCGGCTCACTGCCCGGCCTCCGTTCCCTGCCGGAACTCGGTGGTAAAGGCGGGGTCATAGAGCTTGCTGCGCTCGTAGTTTTCGCCCAGAAAATCGCCCACGACGATGAGGGCGGTCTTTGTGATGCCGTTTTTGCGGGTCTCCTCGGCCAGTGTGGAGACGGTGCAGCGCACCACCTTCTGCTCGGGCCAGGTGGCCTTATAGACCACGGCGGCAGGGGTTTCGGGGCGGTAGCCGCCGCTCTCGAGAAGGGCCTGCTGGACTTTGTCCACCAGCCCGATGGAGAGGAAGATGACCATGGTAGCCCCGTGAGCAGCCAGCTTTGCCAGCTGTTCGGCCTCAGGGACAGGAGTGCGGCCCTCCATCCGGGTGATGATGACGGTCTGGCTCACGTTGGGCAGGGTGTACTCGGCACAGAGTGCCGCCGCCGCGCCGCAGAAGCTGGACACACCCGGGGTGTCGTCATAAGGGATGCCGTCAGCATCCAGCGCGTCCATCTGCTCCCGGATGGCCCCGTAGAGGCAGGGGTCGCCGGTGTGGAGGCGGACCGTGGTGCCTCCGGCCTTTTCGGCGGCACGGATGGTGTCCAGCACCTGTTCCAGCGTCATCTCGGCGCTGTTATAGATGGCACAGCCGGGCTTCGCCAGCCCCAGCAGGGCCGGGTTGACGAGACTGCCCGCGTAGATGATGCAGTCGGCATCGGCCAGCAGGGCCGCGCCCCGCCGGGTGATGAGGTCGGGCGCGCCCGGCCCGGCTCCTACAAAATGGACCATATCTTACCCCTCCTTCACCAAAATCGTTGCGAAATAGCCCGCCGACCGGGCCGGGTCGTAATCGGTCAGGTCGGGCCAGACCTCCTCGTTCGGCAGGCCGCAGTTACAGACCATCGCGCTCCGGCTCAGAAGCCCGGCGTCGGCCAGCGCGGCCAGCGTCTCGGGCAGCTGACGGCCCGATTTCATCAGCACTTTTGCGCCCGGTGCGGCCAGCACCTCAGCGGCGCATCGTCCCGGGGCGATGGTCAGCGGCTGCTCCATGCCGCCCGTCAGGGATTGGCCCAGCCGGGCCGCAGCGGCACAGAAACTCGTCACGCCGGGGAGCATCACGGTCTTGCAGCCCTCGGCCTCCAAGATCTCCTGTAAATAACCGAACGTGGCGTAGACGGACACGTCGCCGAGGTTGAGCATGGCGACATCCTGCCCGGCGTCGAGATATTCTTTCACGGCCCGGGCCGCCTCGATGTGGGCGGCTTTCTGCACCGCCGGGTCAAGACTCATGGCGAAGCGCAGCCGCAGGATGGTCTTGCCGCTCAGCTCCACCGCACCTTTTGCGATGTCCAGTGCCAGCATCCCACCCTTCGGGGTCTGGGGCGCGGCGATGACCGGGCAGTTTTCGAGGCGGCGAACAGCCTGCAGGGTCATGAGCTCCGGGTCGCCCGGGCCGACGCTGACGCCGTAAAAAGTGCCTATCCGTTTTTCCATTCGTCCAGCAGCTCCTTTGCAGTTCTGGTCTGGCCCAGCGGGCCGTATTGATTCGAGAAGAGCACCGCGCCCACCCGGAACGCCCCGGCGGCGCGGCGGTCGAGGTGGAGCTGGATGGCGTCCAGCAGGCTGGACAGCACCGGCTCTCTCATCTCTGCTTTGTCTAAGATCTCCATGCAGGCGTCGGTGGTGGCCGCGTCCATCAGGGCCGCGCAGACGTCCCGGGACGCGCCGCAGAGGGCGGCGTGGGCGCAGAGCAGCTCGGTGCGGCAGTCGGCCGTGCGGGAGTGGGTGTTCATGACACCGCCCGCCAGTTTGACCAGCTTGCCGATGTGGCCCACCAGCACCACCTCTTCGAAGTGGGATGCCGCCGCCATATCCATCGTATCCCCGATGAAGTTCGAGGTCTTGACCACGGGGATATTCTTCAGGGCGGGCATCTTCTCGTGGAGATAGTCGAGGCCGTAGTTTCCCGGGGCAAGGATGAGCCGCCGGGGGCTGCCGGCCCGGAGCGCCGCCTGCCCCATTTCCAGCTGGATGGTGTCGAGGATGGCCTGCTGGCTCATGGGCTCGACGATGCCGCTGGTGCCGAGGACGCTGAGGCCCCCTTCCACGCCCATGTGGGGGTTGAAGGTGCGCTTCGCCGTCTCAGCCCCGCCCTCGATGGAGATGGTGACGTCAAAACCGCCCGCGTACCCGGCAGATTCGGCCTCTTTTTCCAGCGCTTCCTTTATCATGGCCCGGGGGACGTGGTTGATGGCAGCTTCGCCCACGGGCTGGTCGAGACCGGGCTTTGTCACCCGGCCCACGCCCTCACCGCCGTGGATGCGCACCTCGCCGGACAGCTCAGGCCGGAGGGCGACACCGGCGATGACCGGCAGACCGGTGGTCACGTCCACATCGTCGCCGCCGTCCTTCCGGATGGCGCACTCGGCCCCCTCGCCGGACAGGCGGCAGAAGATGGGCTCTACCTCCACCACGATGCCCTTCGGGGTGCGGAGGGCCACCGTCTCGGGGGTGCGGCCGGTGAGCAGCAGCCGTGCCGCGCCCGCCGCGCCCAGCGCCGCACAGGTGCCGGTGGTATAGCCGCAGCGCAGGAGCTTCTGGCCGCTGCGGACATAGTGCTCAAAGAGCGGGCGCTTTTCCTCCGGCGTTTTTTCTTCGCCGTAGAGGAATGCGTACTGCTCATCGGTCAGAGCATAAATTTTGCAGATGTTTTCCCGGGCAAAGGCCTCTTCCGGCGTCATGACGTCCGAGACGCCCGCCGCCGAGACGCAGACGACCTTGTCGGAAACTTTCTGCGCCAGCTCCAGCTCGTGGAGGCTCAGGATGACGGCCATCTTCTTGTCCCGGGCAAGGCTTTTCAGGATGGCCAGCAATTCGGCTTTGCCCTTGATGTCGAGGAAAGACGTAGGCTCGTCCAATAATATCAGCTCCGGCTGCTGGCAGATGGCCCGGGCCAGCAGGACGCGCTGGCGCTGGCCGTCGCTGATGCGGTTGAAGTCCCGGCCCGCCAGCGCCTCTGCCCCCACGAGGGCCAGCGCGGCATGGACCTGGCGCTTATCTTCTGCCGAAAGGACACCCAGCCGCCCCGTGTAGGGGTAGCGCCCGGCGGACGCCATCTCGAAGCAGGTGGTCAGCTCGGTGCGGCGGGTGTGGGGCACCATCAAGGCCATTTTGCGGGCGCGCTCCGGGCCGGAGCAGTCCGCGAGATCTTTGCCGTCCAGCAGGACAGCGCCCCCCTGGGGGGCCAGCTGAGCCGCCAGCGTCTTGAGCAGGGTGGATTTTCCCGCGCCGTTGGGGCCGATGAGGGTGAGGATGCTCCCCTTCCCGACGCCGAGTCCGATGTGCTCCATCAGGGGCGTTTTGCCGTAGCCGATGGCAAGGTCCTCGGCGCGGCAGTAGAATTTCGAGTCGCTCATTCCCGGCCCTCCTGTGTCTGGCGGCGCACCAGCAGCCAGATGACCACCGGCGCACCGAAAACCGCCGTCACCGAGCTGATGGACAGCTCAGTGGGCGCGAACAGGCTGCGGGCGATGAGGTCGCAGAGCAGGCAGAACGCTGCCCCGCCCAGACAGCAGCCCGGCAGGACATAAAGGGGCTTTGCGCTGCCCAGCAGGTTCTTGACCAGATGCGGCACTGCGATGCCCACAAAGGAGATGGGGCCTGCAAAGGCTGTCACGCAGGCGGAAAGCAGGCTGGACAGCAGCACGAGGGCCGTCGAGAAGGCCCGCACCGGCACGCCGACGCTCCTGGCGTAGCTCTCGCCCATCTGGTAGGCCGCCATGGGCTTCGAGAGCAGGAACGCCGCCGCCAGCGCGGGCAGCACCACGCAGGCCGCTGCACCCACATTGGCCCAGGTCATGCCGGAAAAGCTGCCCATCGACCAGTTGTGGAGATTGACGATGTTGGAGTCCTGAGCGAAAGTCACCACGATGTCGGTGACAGCCGAGCAGATATAACCGATCATGATGCCGCAGATGACGAGGATGCTCATCCGCGGCACCCGCCGGGCCACCACCAGCACGAAGGCCATCGCCGCCATCGAGCCTGCAAAGGCGGCGATGATGAGGGTGGCCGAGCCGGTGAGCAGCCCCTGCTGTAAAAACACCACCATCGTCAGGGCCACTGCCAGCTTTGCGCCGCTGGACACGCCCATGACGAAGGGGCCGGCGATGGGGTTGGCGAAGAAGGTCTGCAGGAGGTAGCCTGCAGCCGAGAGGGCCGCGCCCAGCAGCACGACCATGACCGCCCGGGGCAGGCGGAGCTGGAGCACGATGCCCACGGCCAGCGCATCCTCGCCCCGGCCCAGCAGAGCCGCCGCCACCGCGCCGGGCGTCAGGGACACACTGCCCCAGAACAGGTTGAGTGCAAACAGCACCGCGACCCCCGCCGTGAGGGCGAGGTACGCGAGGCTGAGGCGGCGGGTGGTGGTCATGACAAAGCTCCTTTTATACGATGCGCTGTAAGAAACGGAGGGACGCCGGGTCGGGCGAGCCCTCGGTGAAGACGAGGTTCATATCCGAGATGAGGTCGGCCAGCTCCATGCTCTGCTGGAAGAGGCTCTGGGCCGTACACCAGCAGTCGCCGGACTGGACGGCCTTGAAATCTGCCAGCATCGGACATTTTTCGATGAGCTGGTCACGGGTCTCCATCACGCCCTCGATGGTGCTGTTGTAGATGAGGACGTCGGCGTCTTTGGCCCGGGCGTAGAAGGTCTCCAGCGGCAGTTTGATGGTGGACTGGGCCGACGTCTCCCCCTCGAGGTCGTCGAAGATGTAGACGCCGCCGGCCATCCCCACCATCTGGGCCACATAGTCGCTGGTGCGGCGGACGGTGATGAGGTTATTCGTGGTGATGGAGAAGAAGGCCGCGGTCTTGCCGGTGTTCTCCTGCTCGAGGATGGGGGCCACCTGCTCCACCTTCTGGCGAAAGACCTCTTCCGCCATCTCAGTCTTATTCAGCAGGATGCCGTAGAGCTTGAGCCACTCCATCCGGGCCAGCGGGCCGCTCTCGTAGCTCGAGCGCTCCACGAGGACCGGCACGCCGAACTTTTCCAGCTGCTCCTTGACCTCGGGGTCGTGGAGCACCATGGTGTTCTCGATGGCGAGGGTGCAGCCGGCAGCAAGGATGCGCTCATAGTCCGGGGCGCTGTACTTGCCCGCGTAGGCGATGCGGCCCTCCTGCATGGCCTGTTTGGCCTCTTCCACATACCAGCCCTCGGCCTTCGTGCCGGAGAGGGCGATGCTGTCCAGGGCGTCCAGATGGACGAAGAGGTCCATCACCGAGGTGGAGACGAGATAAATATGATCCAGCGGTTGGCGCAGCAGAACGACGTCCTCGGGCAGGTCGTCCACCTCGGCGGCCCCCTCGGGGACGACGAGGAACCGCCCGGCGTCCGGGATGTCGATCATCACATAGCCGCCCTCATAGCAGTCGGCGGAAAACTGGGTGGCATAGTCCAGCGGATAGCTGTGGTCGAACACGAGGGATGCTGTATTGGCCGGGGCAGTCTTGTTCTGCCCGCAGCCCGCAAGGGTGAGGGCGGCGGCAGGCAGGGCTTTCAGGAAATTTCGGCGTTTCATCGTTACTTTGCCTCGATCAGAGATGCAGAGGCGAAGGTCAGCGTATACTCGATCTCATGCGGGGTGCTCATGGCGACGGTATCGCCCACCACATCCAGCGGGGTGTCGAGGGCAGTGACGGGGATCTCGAAGGTAGAGTTGCCCTCGGTGTTGGTGGGCAGATACTTCTCGCCGTCCACCAGCATATAGTCGTAGTTGGGGCTGGACCAGACGATGGTGGCGGTCATCCTGCCGTCGGCCACGGTCAGGGCCGCAGGGCTTTCCACGGTAGCGCGGCCGGAGCCGCCCTCGAGGGTCACGTCACAGGTGTAGGTGCCGTCGGCAGGTGCTTCCGCCGCAGCAGGCTGGGCGTTGGCGACACGGACGGTATGGTCGTACCACTTGCCCTTGGTGCCGAGGATGGCCAGCTGGAAGTCCTCGTCCAGAGCCTCCACCGGGATGTCAAAGCCGTAGACCTCATCGGACAGGCCGTCGGAGTAGGTGACGGTGTCGGTGGTGGGCTGGAGCCAGTCCCCCTCGTGGGCCTCGGCGTCAGCGGCCATGCCGACGTAGAGGTTGACGATCTTCTTGGAGGCGAGGCTGACGTGGAAGGTCATCTGACCGTCCTTCACGGTCAGGGTCCCCTTGCCGTCATTGGCCTCGTTGGCATGGAACATGGAGCTGTCGGTGTCAAAGTCGGCGGTGTAGACGCCGTCGGGCAGAGCGGCCTCTGCCGCCGGTTCGGAAGCTGCCTCGCTCACGGCAGAGGAAGCCGCAGCCTCGGAGGAAGCGGCAGAGCTGGCCGGGGCGCTGGATGCGCCGCAGCCGGTGAGAGAACCAGCCAGCACAGCGCCGGCCAGCAGAAGAGCAAATTTATGGTTCAGTTTCATGATGATATACCTCGAAGTATCTATTTTACAGAAAAGATTATAACACGCAATGGCCCGAATTCAAAGCAGGCCGAAAAAGAAATTGCCCGAAAAGGCACTCCTTTCCGGGCAATCATAAACTTATGCTCAACCGTTCAGGGAATCGACAGCGGCCTTGGTGTGTGCGACGTAGAGCTGCTGGATGTCAGCGACCTCGCCCAGACCGGCGATCTGGCAATCGACAGAATCGAATTCGCCGGAGGCCTCAAACTGGCTCTTCCAGGAATCCTCGTCGTCGCCAGCCATATCGTTGTTGGCGTGGTCGCCTGCAACGACCATCAGGGGACGCAGGACGACCTTGGTGTAACCGGCGGCCTTGACAGCTTCGATGACGTTCTCGCAGGCAGTCTCCTCCGGCTCGCCCTCGACGGTGCCGATGAAGACGTTCTTGTAGCCCAGAGCGTTCATCTGAGCCTGCATCTGGCTATAGCTCACCTTTGCGGTGTGGGAGGTGCCGTGGCCCATGAAGACGAAGGCGGTGCCGTCCTCAGCAGCGGCGTCCAGACTGTCGAAACCGGCGGTCTTGACGGCCTCGGCGGTGATGGCCTTGGCGACAGCTTCCTTGTCGGCGTTGATGACGGTGGCATCGCTGCCCACCTCGCCCAGCAGAGGCTCGGCGATGGCGACAGACTCAAACTTATCGCGGTAGCTGTCCACCATCTCCATCATCTCGTCGTACTCCGCGCCATGCATCAGGTGGGTGGGCTGGACGACCAGATTCTTCACGCCGTTGGCAACAGCGCGCTCCAGAGCCTGCTCCATGTTGTCGATCTTCTCGCCGTCACGGGCCTGCACATGGTTGATGATGATCTGTGCGGTGAAGGCACGGCGGACAGACCAGTCGGGATATGCGGCCTGGATGGCATCCTCGATGCCCTTGATGTCCGCTGCGCGGCTGTTGTTGAAGGAGGTGCCGAAGCTGACGACCAGGATCTCCTTGTCGCCGATGTTGTCCTCATTGCGGGCGTCGTCCTTGGAGGCGTCGCCGGTGTCGCGGCCAAAGTAATCGGGGTCAGCCTCTTCGCCCTCGACCAGCTCCTTCTGAGCGTCGGTCAGAGCGTCCCATGCGGCCTTGGCGGCCTCACACTGGGCGTCGGTGTTCTCGTTGCGCTCCTGCACATAGATGGCGTCGATGAGGTCTGCCACGTTCTTTGCTGCCATTTCATCGGCCTCCTCGCTGCTCACTTCGCTGGCGGCAGCAGAGCTTGCGGCGGTGCTGCCGGCGGCAGTGGAAGAAGATGCACCGCAGCCGGTGAGCACACCGGCACACAGGGCCAGTGCGGCGGCAGCGGCGGTAACGCGCTGCCAGTTCTTGTTGGTTGCCTTACGCATTGTTTGAGTCCTTTCTGTTGTGTGGAATGTACGTTTCCGATAGAAAGGGTACGAAACGGGGGGTCAGCTCAAACGAAAAAAGAGCCTTTTCACCGCGCGGAAGGCACAGCAAAAAGACCCTTTGAACTTTCGGGCTTTTTGGTACGACCAATTCCTCGTGATCCGGAGCCGGACGCTCCTGTACCAACAGCGGGCAGGTTTCCTGACTGAAAGCTCACCGCCCGCTGCCGCCTTCCCAGAGGCAAAGCCTCCAGTGACCGGCGCTGAGCGCCAAGGCAGCGGACTCCCTTATCACAGTGACGAGATCGCGCGGGACTCGCACCCGCTTCCCTTTTACCCTCCCGGCCGGGGACGAAGCCCCGGCGGCAGGCACCTGCTGTTTTCTATTCAGACGAGGTGAAGTATACCACACTCCGCCCTAAAATGCAATATCTCAGCCCTCCTGCGGCACGGTCCAGACCATGCCCAGCGCTTCGAGCTTTGCGATGCGCTCCGCCGTCAGCTTTTTCTCGGCACAGGCGTAGTTTTCGCGCATCCGGCGGACCCAGTCGCCAAGGCAGAAGCCGTCTTCGGTCTTATAGTTCACCGGCACCAGCAGATTGCCGTGGGCGGCGCAGTACTCTTCGGCACGGCGGAACGCCCCGGCCCACTTGGCCTCCCGGGCGTCCCACTGCATCCCGATGGCATCCAGCAGAGCGATATGCTCCGGCGTCACCTGGAACGAGCCGGGCCGGGCCTTGCGGGCAGCACGGAGATTCGAGATCCAGACGCCCAGACGGAAGCCGTTCTCGTCCACGTATCCGGCAGGCACGAGGAGACTGCCCTTCTTCTCGGCGTAGAGCCTGGCGCTCTGGTAGTTATCCAGCCAGTTCTGCTCCCGCACGCTGCACGCGGGCGGCACCGGGGCGCTGAGGCGTCGGCCTTTTTCGCCCTTGAACAGCTCTTTCAGGGCCGCGCGGCGCTCGGCGGAGAGCTTTTTGCCCTCCCGCAGCATCTGCTTCTGACGGGACAGCCAGCTGCCCAGCCAGATGCCGTCCTCCGTCCGGTACTGGGCCGGAACGGCCAGACTGCCGTGCTCCTTTTTGTATTCCACGGCCAGCTCGTAGCGGTGCTGCCACGAGTCGGTCTTTTCCCAGTTCATGCCCAGCTCGTCCAGCAGGGCTTTCCGCTCCGGCGTCACCCGGGCGCTGCTGCGCTCGGGGTTCTGCCATGCGTACCGCTGGCGGGACACCCACTTGCCCAGCAGAATGCCGTCTTCGTCGGTGTACTCGGTGGGGACGTCGAGGTTCCCGTGGGCGGCGTGGTACTTCACGGCGGCCTCGTAGGCGGTCTGCCACTTGCGGTCGTTCCGGTTCGTCCAGTCCACTTCCAGCGCTTCCAGCTTTTCGATCTGGGCGTCGGTCAGCACACCTTCTTTATAAGCAGCACGCTGACTGCCCAGCCAGACGCCCAGCGCCATGCCGTCCGGCGTGACATACTTGACGGGAATTTCCAGCGTGTGATTTTTCAGATAATACTGGACGGCGGCGGCATAGCTCTTCTCCCAGAGGATGCTGCCGGTGTCCCACACCATGCCCAGTGCCTCGAGGCGCTCGACGCGGTCTGACGGCAGGTTCCCGCTCAGATAGCGCTGGCGGTTGTAGACGATCCACTCGCCCAGTGCAAAGCCGTCCTTATCCTTATAATGGACCGGCACCAGCAGGTCGCTGTGGCTGCTGCGGTACCGCCGGGCCGAAGCACAGCCGTTCTCCCACGCCAGCTCGAGCCGCTTTTTCCAGTTCATGCCGATTTTGTCCAGCCGGGCGGCCTGCTCGGCGGTGAGACGGCCCTTTTTCTTTCCGGCCCGGACAAGGCGCTGGTTTTCCAGCCAGCGGCCCACGGCCACGCCCCCAAAGCTGTAGGAGCGAGGCACGTCCAGCGTCTTTCCCTCTGCCGTCATCTGCTTTGCGGCGGCATAATAGCGCTCCCAGTCGGAGTCCAGCGCGCGGCGGAGCTGCCGGTAAGCCCGGCGGCAGGCAGAGAGAGGCTCTTCCAGCGGGAAGGCTTCTGCCCCCGCCGCGCTGCACTCCTTCCGCAGCTGCTGCACACAGGTCAGCGCCTCAAAGGCCGCGCTCAGCTCTGCCACCGGCACACTGCCGCAGGCCGCAAGGGCGCGGGCCAGCATCTGCCGGTATGCGGCCGGTCCAGCGCTGCGGCGCACCAGCACCACGCCCGAGATCCCGGCCAGAGATGACTGCACCGCCGGGCCGTTGGCACAGACCAGCAGCCGGAGGGTGGCCGCTTCGTCGGCCGCAAAGCCTTCTGCATCCTTATAAATATGTGTTCCTGCACCAAACAGCTTCTCGGCCTGCTCTGCGGTCTGCGCCGCCGCTGCATCATCCTCGCAGAGGACAAGGCAGCGCCCGGCAGCATCCGGGAGCCACTGCGCCAGCAGCTGTTCCACCGGCGGAAGCTTTTCTACGGCAAGGCTCAGAGCCTGATATTTCTCGGCGTTTGGGTCAGGGCAGCCCGGCAGATGGAGGTTTTTCACCTCAGCACGGAGGCGGGCCATCGCATCTTCCAGCGGCCAGAGCAGAGCCGTATAGGAGGCCGGCATGGGCAGCAGGCCCTCGGCCATCGCCCCGCCCAGCGCCAGCGGCTCCACGATGGCGTCGGCCAGCATCTCCTCGGCAGCGCGGCAGCTGTCGCCCGGGGCGTCCGGCTCCCCCAGAGCCAGCAGCTTTGCCCCCGGGCAGAGGCGGAACAGGGGCTGGACACAGTCGGTCCAGTCCTTTGCGCTCATCTCCCTCCAGCCGTCCAGTACCAGCAGGCCGGGCCGGAACTCAGCCAGCGCCACCCAGCCCAGCGCATTCTGCACGGCCAGCTGCTCGCAGCTCATCAGCCGCACCCGGCCGTCCAGCGTCCGGCCCAGCCGCTTTGTCAGGGCGCGGCGCAGCTCCAGACGGGCAGCGCAGGACACCACCCAGAGCACGCGCATCTCGGGGTGGGCGTCCAGCAGCTCCCACACGATGCAGCCCTTGCCCGTACCCGCCGGACGCACCAGCGCAGCACAGTTTTTCTGCTGCAGTCCAGCCTCCGCTGCACGGCAGGCTGTTTTATTTGAATCATCTACCAAAATCGACATATCTTATCCTTTCTGCCCCTTCCGAGGGTTCAGAAATTCGCTTTTTCTGCAAAAAAGAAACGCGCCTGCGCAAAGCTGGCTTTCCTGCCTGCGCTGCGCCTGCGTTTTTCTGCAAAAATGTTACTTTCATGCTCTATTTTTATCATAAAAGTTTATTTCTTGTCAAGATGATTTGCACAGATTTTTCCAAATAATTTTACATTCCCTTTTTCCGGAAATTCCGGGACCGTTCCCTGCTGGCCGTTGACGTCAGGGACAGTTGGTGGTAGACTTTTTTCATCGGCTCCCCTTTTGGCGGGAGACTCCCCTATTTATGATATGTGAGGTAATCGATATGAACATCATCCGCACCGAAAAAGCTCCCGGCGCCATCGGCCCCTACTCTCAGGGCTACACCGTGGGCGGTCTCGTCTTCACCTCCGGCCAGATCCCGGTAGACCCCGCTACCGGCGCAGTCGCCGAGGGCATCGCCGCACAGGCTGACCAGAGCTGCCGCAATGTGGGCGCTATCCTCGAAGCTGCCGGCGTGGGCTTCGACAAGGTGGTCAAGACCACCTGCTTCCTGGCCGACATCGCCGACTTTGCCGCTTTCAACGAGGTGTACGCCAAATATTTCATCTCCAAGCCCGCCCGCAGCTGCGTGGCCGTGAAAGACCTGCCCAAGGGCGTGCTCTGCGAGATCGAAGCCATCGCTGAGGCCTAAGCCGCCTTTTCAGCACAAAGAGGGGCCGTCTGCACTCCATTCCGGGTGCGGACGGCCCCTTTTGTCTGCCTTCGATTCCAGTTTTTCATGCTGACTAGCTTTCTTAGCCGGAGAAATTGACTTCGTTTTTCGCTTTTGTTACAATAGAATCGAACTGTTATAAAAGATTTCCGGTCAAATTTGAAAGAGAGGTCCCTGCCCATGTCCAATTCCCGTGTTGAAAGCCACAGCCGCGCCGAATTGCGCAACAGGATCATCAGCACAGCCACCCTGCTCGAGATCCTGTTGTCCGGCCTCGTCCTCATCGGCCTGCTGCTGTCGATGGTGCCGCTGCTGCAGTGGATGCCCGGCCTGCTGTTCGACGGCAACGACGTCGAGGTGAGCATCTTCTTACAGCGGGCGCTGGACATCGTCATCGGCATCGAGTTCATCAAGATGCTGGCCAAGCACAGCCCCGGTTCCAGCCTCGAAGTGCTGCTCTACGCCATCGCCCGCCACATGGTGGTGGGTCACGAATCCGCACTGGAGAACCTGCTGAGCGTGGGCGCCATCGCCCTCATCTTCATCGTGCGGAAGTTCTTCTTCGTGCCGGCCTTCGGCGCTCATCTGCCCGACGGCCACCCCGCACCCGACCTTTCCCCCAGCCAGAGCGGCATCCCGGAAGATGAATTTGCCACCCGGCTGCGCAAACACCTCAGCCGTAAGTCTGCTGAACGGGAAGAGACCATTGCCATCGAAGACCCCGCGTATGAGGACAACACCGATACCCTCTTGGAGACCGACGCGAAATAACTTCTGCCAAACAGCAAAACGCCCCGCAGGACGCTCGTCGAGAGCTGCCTGCGGGGCATCTTTTTATGCTTAGTTGCTCTTGTGCTTCTGGCCGAAACGGTACTCCTTGCCGTCCCGGATGCGCTGGATGTTGGAACGGTGCATCCAGATGACCATGCCGCCCATGATGGCAGCGCCGACGGTGCAGACCACCACGTCCCGGGTCGGCAGGCCACGCATGAGGCTGTACACCAGCGTCAGCACCGGGTAGGCCGCGGCCATGGTGATGCTGCCCAGCGACACCATGCCGGTGGGGACCAGGCAGACGAGGAAGATGAGTGCCAGCACCGGCAGCAGCACCGGCTGGACTGCCAGAATGGCACCGGCAGCCACCAGTACGCCCTTGCCGCCCTTGAAGCCGAAGTAGATGGGCTTGGAGTGGCCCACCACGGCGAGGATGGCGGCGAGGTAGACGCCCAGATAGGGCGAGACGGCAGCATCGGCGGGCAGATGGCCGAACAGCCACCGGCCAAGGCAGACGGCCACGGCGCCCTTGAGCACATCGCCCACCGCCGTGAGGGCAGCGGCTTTCTTGCCGAAGGTGCGCAGCATATTGGTCATACCGGCAGCGCCCGAGCCGTGGGTGCGGACGTCGTCATGGTACAGATACTTGCTGACGAGGATGCCGGTGTCCACGCTGCCCAGCAGATAGGCTTCGGCAGCGACCGCCAGCACAATGAGAAATGCGGTCATAGAACCAGTCTCCCTTCCTTATACGTCCTTCGCGCCCACCTCGCCGGAGCCGCGCTCACGCACGACAAGGCGGATGGGGGTGTGCTCCAGACCGAAGTTCTCGCGGATCTGGTTGATGATATACCGCTGATAGCTGAAGTGGAACAGGTGCTTTGCGTTGACGAAGGCCACGAACGTCGGCGGACGGGTGGAAGCCTGGGTCAGGTAGAAGATCTTCAGGCGGCGGCCCTTGTCGCTGGGCGGCTGCATCCGAGCCGTGGCGCGGGCCAGCATCTCGTTCAGCACGCCGGTGGGCACGCGGGCACCGTTCTGGGCGTCCACATCCCGGATGAGCTGCATCAGCTTGTTGACGTTATAGCCTGTTTGCGCGGAGATGAAGATGATGGGAGCATAGCCCATGAAGCTGAAGCACTCGGCGTAGCCGCGGCGCTGGAGCTCCATGGTGTTGGTCTCCTTGCCCTCCACGGCGTCCCACTTGTTGACGACGATGATGCAGGCCTTGCCCTGATCGTGGGCGTAGCCGGCCACCTTGCTGTCCTGCTCGGTGAAGCCGACCGTTGCGTCCACGAGGATCAGGGCCACGCGGCTGCGCTCAACAGCGGCCAGCGCCCGGACGACCATATAGCGTTCGAGGCCGTCGGTGATGTTGCTGCGCTTGCGCAGACCGGCGGTGTCGGTGAAGATGAACTTGCCGTAGGCGTTGTCCACGGGGGTGTCGATGGCATCACGGGTGGTGCCCGCCTCATTGGCCACGATCATCCGGTTCTCGCCCAGAATGCGGTTGGTCAGGCTGGACTTGCCCACATTGGGGCGGCCGATGATGGCCACCGGGATGCGGTCCTCCTCCACGACAGTCTCGCTGAAATCGAGATGGGCGCAGACGGCGTCCAGCAGGTCGCCGGTGCCGTGGCCGTGGACGGACGAAATGGGCATGACTTCGTCGAAGCCGAGGTTATAGAACTCGTAGAGCTCCATGGGGGTCTCGCCCACGTTGTCGCATTTGTTGACGGCGAGGATGATGGGCTTGTGGCTGCGGCGCAGCATATGGGCCACGTCCTCGTCGGCGGCGGTCAGGCCGTTGCGCACGTCCACCACCATGATGATGCAGTCGGCGGTGTCGATGGCGATCTGGGCCTGCTCGCGCATGTGGGCCAGAATGCCCTCGGTGGCCTTGGGCTCGATGCCGCCGGTATCCACCAGCAGGAACTCGTGGCCGCTCCACTCGCAGTTGGCGAAGATGCGGTCGCGGGTGATGCCCGGGGTATCCTCCACGATGGCCAGACGCTGGCCGCAGAGCTTATTGAACAGGGTGGACTTGCCCACATTGGGGCGGCCGACCACTGCTACGATGGGTTTGCTCATAGGGGGTTCCTCCTTTCGTTATGCTCTTCTTCTTCTCGAAATATGCAGGCCGGTGCGGAGCAGGGCTTTTGCCTCATCACCGCCGCTCACCGGCAGCACCTCGACCTTGACCCCCAGCCGTTCGCCCAGCTGGGCAATGGTCATATCATCGAGGAACGTATCTTTTTCTTCCCGCAGCATGACAGCGGGGATGCCCAGGGTGCCGCTTTCCAGCTTTCCCTCACACTGAGCGATGATATCGGTGGCGGTGACAAGCCCCGCCACGCCCACGTTGCCGCCAAAGAAATTATTCTTGACAACGTGAACTTTTACATCGATCATGGGGTACTGGCGGTGGAGCTCGTCCATCAGCTCAGTGATGAGGGGGCCTGCCATGGTGCCGGTGACCACATCGATCTGCTTGGTGCCGTAGATGCGGTGGGGCCTGTCCAGCTCTGCCCGGAATTCATCCTCGAACAGGCGCATCATACCCACGCCGTTTTCCAGCTGGTCAAAGTCCTCATAGAACTCCGCCGGGGGGATGGGCCGCCCCGCCTTGAGATACCACTCATCGCTGGGGTAGATGATGCGCTTGCCGTGGCGGCGCTTGCACTCATCGCCAAACTCCTCCATAATGTCGATGACAGCGGCGCTGGTCTCGGCATCATAGGGGGTCTGCTTGAACAGATTCTGGCGGTAATCCGTCACACCGCAGGGCACAGCGGCAATGCTCTGCACCATGGGGGTCAGCTCCAGCAGGTCGCCCAGGGTACGGCGAAGCTCTTCGCCATCGTTGATGCCCCGGCAGAGCACCAGCTGACAGTTGACAGCGATGCCGCCCTCCACCAGACGGGGCAGATACTTGAGCACCTCGCCGCCCCGCTTGTTGGCCAGCATCCGGACACGGAGCTGGGGGTTGGTGGTGTGCACCGAGATGTTGATGGGCGAGATGTGCATCTTGATGATGCGGTCGATCTCGTGATCCTGCATATTGGTCATGGTGATGTAGTTGCCGAACAGAAAGCTCAGCCGCTCGTCATCATCCTTGAAATACAGGCTCTCGCGCATACCGGGGGGCAGCTGGTCGATGAAGCAGAACATGCAGTGGTTGGAGCAGGAATGCTTCTGGTCGCCCAGATAGGTGGAGAAATCGCAGCCAAAGGGGCCGCGCTCCGCACGCCGGACATCCCACTCCCGGATGCCGTCGGCAACCTTTGCCTTCAGGTGAAAGCTGCTGCTGTCGGTATAAAAATCATAGTCCAGCGTATCGTTCAGCTCATTTTCATCCACGCTCAGCAGCTCATCGCCGGGCTGCAGGCCCAGCGCCTCGGCATCGCTGCCCGCGTCGATGCGGTCGATCTTGATCGCCATTGCATTTCACCTCCAGACAAAGAAAGAAGGGGAAGGCATTGCGCCATCCCCTTCTCAACATAACACCAATGTGCCACCAATTTTGCGCAAATTAGGCCTTCTTGATGACTTCCTCGCCCTTGTAGTAACCGCAGTTGCCACATGCCTGGTGGGGGAGCTTCAGAGAGCCGCAGTTGCTGCACTTCACCAGTGCGGGGGCCTCCAGCTTCCAAACATTGCTGCGACGCTTGTCGCGGCGGGCCTTGGAAAGATGTCTCTTAGGTACTGCCATATTTTTGCACCTCCTTGATGGGTTTCTCAGTTCAGCAGTGATTTGAGGATCGCGAGCCTTGCGTCAGCGGGAGCAGTTTCCTCTTCCTCTGGCGGGCAGACACACTCTGCCTTCTTCTTGCCGCAGCGAGGGCATAACCCCGCGCAGTCCGGGCTGCACAGCAGCACCGTCGGGATCTGGAACAAAAACTCTTGGCTCAGCCATTCGTCTACGTCCAGATGGCCTTTTTCGTCCAGTGGAAGATCGAAATCCGGGTCATCCAGATCCCGCTCCTTTGCTGTCCACTCCGCTTCGACCGTCTCTTCCCGTTCCACCGGGTCCAGACAGCGGGCGCACTCTCCGTGCACCAATGCTTTTGCCCGCAGTGTCATCCGGACCTCTTCACCGTCCGTCTCTGCGTCAAAAACAGCAGGGACGGGCTGTGGGATCCTTGCGCCGGCGAAATCCTTGGCAGACAAATCACAGGGAAACTCTGCGTGGTAAGGCTTCGTGCCGGACGCGATAAACTTTCTCAGGTCAAATTGCATAGTACACCTCATAAAAGGCTGCTTTGTTAGTATAGCGCCAAAGCTTTCCTTTGTCAACACCAAAACAGGCAGAAAACCGAAAAAATTTCAAATTCTCCGGTTTCCTGCCCGCTTGGATGGTCTCAGTTCAAAAAATCACAGGTACTTCTTCACGTCGTGGGGCAGCTCAGCCTCATCTGCGCTGACGGTGACGGTGACCTTGACGGAGTCGCCCGCAATGGCAGCCATCTCATCCAGCACAACGCCCAGACGGTTGATGTCGTGGTTCAGCACCTTCAGGATGCCGTCGATGTACAGGTCGGTGATATCGTAGTTGCTTGCCATCAGGCCGGCAACAAAGCCGTACAGCATCTCGCCGCCGGCGATCTTATACTCATCCAGATCGATCAGACGTGCAGCGGGGGCGATGTCGTAAGTCAGCTTCATGCCTTTTTCCACGACGACGACGTTGCCCTTGGAGGTCTTGACCGCGTCATTGATCTGGTCGATCATTGCCTTGGTCTTGCCGGAGCCCTTGGTACCAACAATCAGTTTAATCATAGTTCTGTCCTCCTGTATTTTCCACGCCTTGCGGCGGGAGATCATTTTTTGTTTCCTGCTTACTTCAACTTTGCTTCCAGCTCGGCGGTCAGGTTCTCGTAACCCGGCTTGCCCAGCAGAGCGAACATGTTCTTCTTATAGCTCTCGACGCCCGGCTGGTTGAAGGGGTTGACGCTCAGCAGGTAGCCGCTGCAGGCGCAGGCACGCCAGAAGAAGTAGATCAGGTAGCCCACATTATAAGCAGACAGGTCATCCACCTCGATCAGCACCTCGGGCACACCGCCGTCGGTGTGTGCCAGAATGGTGCCTTCCATGGCCTTGCGGTTGACCACGCTCATATTCTGGTTTGCAAGGAAGTTCAGGCCGTCAAAGTTGCCCTCCAGCGGGTCGATGAACAGATCCTGTGCGGGCTTCTTGACATCCACGATGGTCTCGAACATGATGCGGGAGCCTTCCTGAATGAACTGGCCCATGGAGTGCAGGTCGGTGGAGAAGATGCAGCTTGCGGGGAACAGGCCCTTGTTGTCCTTGCCCTCGCTCTCGCCGAACAGCTGCTTGTACCACTCGTTCATCAGGGTGAAGTCCGGCTCGTAGCACTCCAGGATCTCCACAGCCTTGCCCTTGCGGTACAGGATGTTGCGGATGGCGGCGTACTTGTAAGCATCGTTGTCGGGGCTCAGCACGGAGAAGCGCTCCATAGCGTCGGCAGCGCCCTGCATCAGAGCATCGATGTCGATGCCGGCAGCGGCGATGGGCAGCAGACCCACGGCGCTCAACACGGAGTAGCGGCCGCCCACGTCATCGGGAACTACAAAAGTAGGCCAGCCCTGTGCGTCAGCCAGCTGCTTCAAAGTGCCCTTGGCACGGTCGGTGGTGGCGTAGATGCGCTTGTTGGCTTCCTCCACGCCCATCTCCTTTTCCAGCAGCTCGCGCAGCACACGGAAGGCCAGAGAGGTCTCGGTGGTGGTGCCGGACTTGGAGATGACGTTGATGGAGAAGCGCTTGCCCTTGCACAGCGCGATGATGTCATTCAGATAGGTGGGGCTGATGCTGTTGCCGCAGAAGTAGATCTTCAGGCCGTTGTCCAGCTCGTTGTGGTACATCCCCTTGACGGCCTCGATGACGGCACGTGCGCCCAGATAGCTGCCGCCGATGCCGGCGACCACCAGAACGTCAGAATCCTCACGGATCTTGGCAGCAGCTGCCTTGATGCGCTCGAACTCTTCCTTATCATAATCACGGGGCAGATACATCCAGCCCAGGAAGTCGCTGCCGGGGCCGTTCTTGGCTTCCAGCGTCTTGTGCGCGGCCTCTACCTGGGGGTAGATGGCTTTGTATTCCTCTTCGTTGATGAAACTGGAGAGGTGCTTTGTATTCAGAGCGAGACTCATTCTATCAAAACCTCCAAAACATTTTACGGGCTCTTTGCCCGGCGAGGGTTTTTCTTGGTATAAGTGTACCGTTCCCGCCGGGCAAAGTCAAGGCCAAAATCCTCGCTTTTCATACAATTTTAATAGTGTTGTTTTGTATGCTCTTACATCTTTTATACAAACGTCCAAGCCATTCTTTGCCCTCGCTGACCGTTTTTGACCGGTAGTGCGCAGTTTTCGGTCATGCCGCGCCGGTGAGGCTCTGCCACAGCAGACCGATAGCATCCCGGACGGTCATCCTTGGCGCATCGGCGGCAGCGCGCACTTCGTACTCTTCCAGAAGTGCTTCGCCCTGATAGACGGCGGCTTTGCCCAGCGTCTGACCCTGCTCCACCGGGGCTTCCAGCTCCTCGGGCAGGGTCAGCTCGGTATGCAGGGACGCCCTGCTCCCCTTCTCCACCAGCACCGTCTCCGGCAGGGCCGAGTAATCCAGCGGGACGCTGCCCGCCGCGCTGCCCCTGACCGTGATCTGGAGCGGCTGTGCCTCCAGCTTTGGCAGCGGCGCGGCCTCATAGGCCCCGAAGCCGTAGTCCAGCAGGGTCGTGGCGGCGTCGAAGCGGTCGGCGCTGGACGGTGCGCCCAAGATCACCGCGATGAGGGAAAGGCCGTTCCGGGTGGCGCTGGCCGAGATGCAGATGCCCGCGCCGCCGGTGGTGCCGGTCTTGAGGCCGGTGATCCCCTCATACCGGCGGAGGAGCTTATTCGTATTGATCAGCTGGGTCGCCCCGCCCCGGAGGGTGTCCGTCCAGATGCCGGTGTAGTGCAGCACCTCGGGGCAGGTGTTCAGGATGGTGCGGCTCATGGCGGCCACGTCCCGGGCCGTGGAGAGATGGCCTTCGGCGTCCAGCCCGCAGGCGTTGCGGAAAGACGTCTGCTCCATCCCCAGCGAGGCGGCCCGGGCGTTCATCTGCTCCACGAAGGCCGGCTCACTGCCGCCCACCAGCTCAGCCACGGCCACTGCCGCGTCGTTGGCAGAGGAAACGCAGATGGCCTTTATCATCTCGTCCAATGTAAAGTGCTCCCCCGGCTCCAGCCAGATCTGACTGCCGCCCATGTGGTAGGCGTGCTCACTCACCGGCACCGGCGTCTCCATGGTCAGCCGCCCGTCGTGGACAGCCTCGAAGGCGAGCAGCAGGGTCATCACCTTGGTGATGGAGGCGATGGGGACCCGCTCGTCGGCGTTCTTCTCGTAGAGGACCCGTCCGCTCCCCTGCTCAATGAGGATGGCAGCGCGGCAGTTGAGGTCGAGCTGAGGCGCGGCGGCTGCGGCCGGCAACAGAATTCCTTCCGCCGCTTCCTCGACATCGGCGCTGACGGCCCGCTCTTCCGGGTGCATGACGGCCCGCAGACCCACGCCCTCCGCCGTCCCAAGGGCCAGTGCAAACAGCCAGAAGCAGAGCACGGCTGCGCAGAGCACCGCAAAATTCTTTCGTTCCATCCCTTGTCCCTCCCCGCAATGTCTGTCTGATTGCATTCTATGCAAAAAAAGAGGCCGGAATGCTCTTTTCTCCCCGGGAAAAATCTGCTATAATAGGATGGTTTATTATAAGGTAATAACCTCTCAGTCTGCTTCGCAGCCAGCTTTCCCGACAGGGGAGCCAAATCGGAGAGGTTTCAGAAAGGACACCCCATGCGAGTTTGTTTTTATACCCTTGGCTGCAAGGTCAACTTAAACGAGACCGGTGCGCTGGAGCAGATGTTCCGCTCCGCCGGTTTCACCATCGTGCCGGAGGGCGAAGAGGCCGACGTCTTTGTGGTGAACAGCTGCACCGTCACCAACTTTGGCGACCAGAAGAGCCGCAAGTGGCTCCGCCGGGCCAAGCGCGAGAACCCCGGCGCCGTCACCGTCCTCACCGGCTGCTACCCGCAGGCTTTCCCCGAGGAAGCGGCCCAGTTCATGGAGGCCGACCTGGTCTGCGGCAACGGCGACCGGAAAGCCATCCTCGACAATGTGCTCAAGCTGCTGGACGGCCACGAGCGCATCGTCGCCATCGCCCCCCACGCGAAGGGCGAGCGATTCGAAGAGCTGCCGGTGGAGCGGTTCGAGACCCACACCCGCGCCTTTATCAAAGTAGAGGACGGCTGCAACCGTCAGTGCGCCTACTGCGTCATCCCCCGCGCCCGCGGCCCGGTGCGCAGCCGCTCGGAAGAGAGCATCCTCGCCGAGCTGCGCCAGCTGGCCGCTTCTGGCTACCGGGAAGTGGTGCTCAGCGCCATCTCCCTGCCCAGCTACGGCCTCGACACCGGCACCAACCTCGTGGAGCTGGTGGAGAAGTGCGCCCGGGTGGAGGGCATCGAGCGTATCCGGCTGGGCAGCCTTGACCCCGATATGCTGACCCCCGAGTACATCACCCGGCTGGCGGCAGTGGACAAGCTCTGCCCCCAGTACCACCTGAGCCTGCAGAGCGGCTGCAGCGCCACCCTGCGCCGGATGCGCCGCGTCTATACCGCCGAGCAGTACGCCGAGGTGGTCCGCCAGCTCCGCGCCGCCTACGGCGACCGCCCGGTCAGCTTCACCACCGACTGCATCTGCGGCTTCCCCGGCGAGACGGAGGAAGATTTCCGGGAGAGCTGCGCGTTCCTGAAGGAGATCGGCTTCCTGAAAGTCCACGTCTTCCCCTACTCCCGCCGCAGCGGCACCCCCGCCTACGACTTCCCCGATCAGGTCCATGAGCGGGAAAAGCAGGACCGCAGCCGGAAGATGAACGCCATCGCGGAGGACATCCGAAGAGACGTGCTCAAGGGATACGAGGGCATGGAGGACGAAGTGCTGCTGGAAACGCCCCTCAGCGAGACCCTCTTCACCGGCTACACCCGGCTGTATGTGCCGGTGGTCGTTTCCGCCCCCGGCCATAAGAGCGGCGAGATCGTCCGCGTCCGCCTCGGCGCGTACGATGGCGAGCGGGTCCGTGCGGCACTTTGCTGAATTTTCAATGCGAATTTTGTTCATACTCACCATTTGAGAATTGTTTAACAAATTTTAGCGTTTGCTCTTTTCATGGGAGCGTCTTTGTGTTAAAATGAATATGGAATCTTCGGGCCAGCGCACTGATTGCAGCGGTGCGGTACCAACAATGCCCGTAGAAGATACGCTGCCGCACCCATGAGAAAGCTGCGGTGCGGCGGGATGTTTTGTGGTTTCTATACAAGGAGAGATTGGAATGAGTTTTAGAGGAATCAATACGACGGTCATCCAGATCCGCCGCCAAGTGTTCACCGAGGTAGCGCGGATGGCCTATGCCAACGTGAAGGGCGAGGCCGCCAACCACCTGATGCGCAAGATCCCTTACACCATCATCCCCGGTGAAGAGGGTAAGCTCCGCAAGGACATCTTCTTGGAGCGCGCCATCGTCGAGGAGCGCGTCCGTCTGGCCATGGGTCTGCCCACCCGCCGCATGGACGAGCACAACAGCGTCGTCTCCGGTCTGGAGGACGCTTCCATCGCCGATAAGTATTATGACCCCCCGCTGGTGAACGTCATCAAGTTTGCCTGCAACCGCTGCCCCGAGAAGCTGGTCAAGGTCTCCGACCTGTGCCAGGGCTGCCTCGCACACCCCTGTATGGAAGTCTGCCCCAAGAAGGCCATCACCTGGGAGAGCGGCCGTTCCACCATCGACCAGGAAAAGTGCATCAAGTGCGGCCGCTGCGTCGGCGTCTGCCCCTACAACGCCATCGTCAAGACCGAGCGTCCCTGCGCCGCTGCCTGCGGCATGGGTGCCATCCACTCCGATGAGCTGGGTCGCGCCGAGATCGACTACAGCAAGTGCGTGTCCTGCGGCCAGTGTCTGGTCAACTGCCCCTTCGGTGCCATCGCCGACAAGGGCCAGATCTACCAGCTCATTCAGGGCTTCAACCGCGGCGACCGCATCTACGCCCTCGTCGCTCCCGCCTTCATCAACCAGTTCCCGGGCCTGGCCTCCACCGGCAAGCTCAAGGCTGCGCTGAAGGCTCTGGGCTTCTACGACGTCGTGGAGGTCGCCATCGGTGCCGACCTGTGTACCGTGGATGAGGCCCACGACTTCCTGGAGGAGGTCCCCAACAAGCTGAACTTCATGGCTACTTCCTGCTGCCCGGCATGGAGCATGATGGCAAAGACCGCCTTCCCGGATCTTGCAAAGAACATCTCCATGACCATGACCCCCATGGTCTTTACCGCCCGCATGATGAAGCAGGCCGACCCCGAGGCCCGTATGTGCTTCATCGGACCCTGCGCCGCCAAGAAGCTGGAAGCTTCCCGCCGCACCGTCCGCTCTGATGTGGACTTCGTGCTGACCTTCGAGGAACTGGCCGGCATCATCGAGGCCAAGGACATCGACGTGGCCAACCTCGAAGTCGACCCCGATGAGATCGATCTGGTCCACGCTTCCGGCGCAGGCCGCGGCTTCGCACAGTCCGGCGGCGTCGCCAAGGCTGTCGCCGACAAGGTCAAGGAGTGGCACCCCGATATGGACGTCAAGATCGCGTCCGCACAGGGCCTCGCCGAGTGCAAGAAGCTGCTGATGCTGGCCAAGGCCGGCAAGTACAACGGCTACCTGCTGGAAGGCATGGGCTGCCCCGGCGGCTGCATCGGCGGCGCCGGCACCATCGCCGACCCCACCCGCACTGCTGTCGCGCTGAACAAGTACGTCAAGGAGGCTCCGTTCCAGGACCCCGAGCAGAGCCCCTTCATGACCAGCATCCACGTGCTGAAGGACGACCCCGACTTTGAGGTCTGAGTTTTCCTGACTTCTGCCGCTTCCCGTCCGCCGGGAGGCGGCTTTTTTGTGTCTTCGGCCAAGTCTGCGTTTTTCTTCCATAAGATGTGTCTTGTGTGAAACATTTTTGTGAAAGTCTCACAAGCCTGATTGACTTTTTCTTCTGAATATGTTATTTTTGCGGTGACAAATTCCTTCGCGTTCCGTTTTGGAACGCACAGAGCCGCCTCTGCGGCTGGAAAGGTCGATTCTTGAATATGACGAAATCTTTGAAGCATACGGGCAGACGCACCGGGGCGGTCCTCGTCTCGCTGCTGCTGCTCCTGACGCTGGCGGTCAGTGCCAGTGCCGCCGCCGTCAAGATGACGGTGGGCGTCCGGTTCTGGCGGGAGTCCGGGGACAAGGAGTCGATGGCCGACAGTGCCGTGGACACCACCCGCGAAGCTACCCTTACCCGCCAGCCCAACGGCACCTTCACCCTCGAGCTCCCGGTCAAGCAGCTCTCTTCCATGAACATGACCGGCTGTCTCACCGGCATCGCCATCGGCGAGGTGAACTATGACGGCACTCTGAGCGGCGACCTGTCCGACGGCACCGCCGTGCTGACCCTCAAGAACCTGCCCGCCTCGGTGCTCACCGGCAGCGATTCCAGCAAAGCGCTGGCCGTGACCTGCAGCATCAAGATGGACACCATCCTTCTCGGCGACATCTCTACCAGTGCGAAGATGTCCATCTGGGTCGAGCGCTGAAAAGCCAAACAGCACAAAAAACGCCCCGCAGCTCGTAACAGAGCTGCGGGGCGCTTGCGTTATTTCAGAAAAGGTTTACTCGGCGATGATGCTCTTGCCGGTCATCTCTGCCGGGACGGGCAGGCCGATATAGGGCAGCATGGTGGGTGCGATGTCGGCCAGGCAGCCGCCCTCGCGCAGCTTCACATCGCCGCAGCCGATGGCCACGAAAGGCACGACGTTGGTGGTGTGGGCGGTGAACGGAGTGCCGTCGGGGTTCTTCATCTTCTCGGCGTTGCCGTGGTCAGCGGTCAGGAAAGCGCAGCCGCCAGCGTTCAGCACAGCGGTGACGACCTTCTCAACAGCAGCGTCCACAGCCTCAACGGCCTTGACAGCAGCCTCAAAAACGCCGGTGTGGCCGACCATATCGCAGTTTGCGAAGTTCAGGATGACCACGTCGTACTTGCCGCTCTCGATGCGCTTGACGCACTCGTCAGCGACCTCGGGGGCGCTCATCTCAGGCTTGAGGTCGTAGGTGGCCACCTTCGGGCTGGGGATGACACAGCGGTCCTCGCCCTCGTAGGGAGCCTCAACACCGCCGTTGAAGAAGAAGGTAACGTGAGCGTACTTCTCGGTCTCGGCGATGCGCAGCTGGGTCTTGCCGTTCTCGGACAGGTACTGGCCCAGGACGTTCTTCAGCTCCACAGGAGGATAAGCGACCTCGCAGTTGGGCATGGTGGCGTCATACTCGGCCATGCAGACGTAGTGGACCTGCTTGCGGCCGCCGCGGCGCTCGAAGCCGGTGAAAGCGTCGTCGCAGAAGATGCGGGTCATCTGACGGGCGCGGTCGGGGCGGAAGTTCATGAAGATGACGGTGTCACCGTCCTGCACACGGCCACCCTCGCAGGTGACGCAGGGCAGAACGAACTCGTCGGTCTTGTCGTCGGCGTAGGATGCCTCGATGGCCTCCTGCGCGTTGGCGGCGTGGTTGCCCTCGCCGTAGACGAAGGCAGCGTAAGCCTTCTCCTCGCGGTCCCAGTTGTTGTCGCGGTCCATGGCGTAGTAACGGCCAGAGACGCTGGCGATCTTGCCGATGCCCAGCTCATCCAGCTTGGCCTGCAGGTCGGCAAGGAAGCCCTTGCCGGAGTGGGGGTCGGTGTCGCGGCCATCGGTGATGCAGTGGAGGTAGACTTCCTTTGCCCCCATCTGCTTTGCCATTTCCAGCACACCGAACCAGTGGTCAGCGTGGCTGTGGACACCGCCGGTACCCACCAGACCCATCAGGTGGATCGCCTTGCCGGCGTCGATGGCAGCCTTCATGTTCTTGACGAGGACGGGGTTCTTGAGCATCTCACCGTCGCGGATGGACTTGGTGATGAGGGTCAGCTGCTGGTAGACGATGCGGCCGGCGCCCATATTGGTGTGACCCACCTCAGAGTTGCCCATCTGGCCGTCGGGCAGGCCTACAGCCATGCCGGAAGCTTCGATGGTGGTCATAGGATATTTTGCCATCAGAGAGTCAAGGAAAGGCTTCTTGGCTGCAGCCACGGCGTTGCCGTAGGTCTCGTTGGGGGTCCAGCCAAAGCCGTCCATGATGCAGAGCAGAACAGGTTTCTTGGACATAAAATAGGATCTCCTTTGAAAATTCAACAAACAGCGCCCGGCTCCCTGCCGGAAATGCGGCGCAGCCGGGCGCAGAGAGAACGATTTTTACCGCTCAGGGCTTAGCCCTTGGTGGCAGCGTTGACGATGACAGCAAAGTCAGGAGCCTTCAGGGAAGCACCGCCGATGAGGCCGCCGTCCACGTCCTTCTTGCTCAGCAGCTCCTCGCAGTTCTTGGCGTTCATGCTGCCGCCGTACTGGACGGTGGTAGCCTCGGCCACGGCTTCGCCGTAGACCTCGCCGATGACCTTGCGGATCTGAGCGCAGACTTCCTCAGCCTGGTCGGCAGTAGCGGTCTTGCCGGTGCCGATGGCCCAGATGGGCTCGTAGGCGATGACGACATTTGCCATCTGCTCAGCGGTGACATCGCGCAGGGCGATCTTGGTCTGCATCCGGACCAGCTCCTCGGTGACGCCCTCCTCACGCTGCTGCAGGCTCTCGCCCACGCAGATGATGACCTTCAGGCCGGCGTTCAGAGCGGCCAGAGCGCGCTTGTTGACGGTCTGGTCGGTCTCTGCGAAATACTGACGGCGCTCGGAGTGGCCAACGATGACGTACTCGACGCCCAGATCCACCAGCATATCCGCGCTGATCTCGCCGGTGAATGCGCCGGACTTCTCGAAGTGGACGTTCTCGGCACCGACATGGATGTTGGTACCCTTGGTCTTTGCCACAGCAGTGACCAGATCGGTATAGGGAGTGCAGATGACGACCTCGCAGGATGCGTCCTTGACGGCGGGGATGAGCTCGTCCACCAGAACAGCAGCCTCGGAGGCAGTCTTGTTCATCTTCCAGTTGCCAGCAATAATGGCCTTGCGCTTTGCCTTATCCATGATACGTTCTCCTTACCTTATTTACCTTTATAAATAAAAGATGCGGCGGCGAAACAGCCGCCGCACCGTTCATGATGCTGTGATTATGCGTTCTGGATGACTGCGATGCCGGGCAGCTCCTTGCCCTCCAGATACTCCAGAGAAGCGCCGCCGCCGGTGGAGATGTGGGTCATCTTGTCGCCCAGACCCATCTGCTGCACAGCTGCTGCGCTGTCGCCGCCGCCGATGACGGTGGTAGCGCCGCTCTCAGCCATAGCCTGTGCCACTGCCAGCGTACCAGCAGCCAGAGTCGGGTTCTCAAACACGCCCATGGGGCCGTTCCACACAACGGTCTTGGAAGCCTTGACAGCCTCTGCAAACAGCTTGGTGGTCTCCGGGCCGATGTCGCAGCCTTCCATATCGGCGGGCATTGCGGTCACGGGCACAACGGTGGTCTCGACGGGTGCGTCGATTGGATCGGGGAAGTCCTTGATGCAGACGGCATCGACGGGCAGGAGCAGCTTGACGCCCTTCTCCTGAGCCTTTGCCATCATCTCCTTGCAGTAGTCCAGCTTGGAGTCATCGCACAGGCTCTTGCCGACCTCATAGCCCTGAGCCTTGATGAAGGTGTAGGCCATGCCGCCGCCGATGATGAGGGTATCGACCTTCTCCAGCAGGTTGGAGATGACATTCAGCTTGTCAGCGACCTTTGCGCCGCCCAGGATGGCGGTGAAGGGACGGACGGGATCGTTCACGGCATTGCCGAGGTACTTGATCTCCTTCTCCATCAGGTAGCCGACAGCGGTGTCCTTGATATAGTCGGTGACGCCTGCAGTGGAGCAGTGTGCGCGGTGGCAGCTGCCGAAGGCATCGTCAACGTATGCGTCTGCCAGAGAAGCCAGATCCTGAGAGAACTCAGGCAGGTTCTTGGTCTCTTCCTTGCGGAAACGGGTGTTCTGCAGCAGGACGACGTCGCCGTTGTTCATGGCAGCGACAGCAGCCTTTGCGTTCTCGCCCACGACGTTGTCGTCGTCAGCAAAGACAACGGTCTTGCCCAGCTTTGCGCTCAGAGCCACAGCAACGGGAGCGAGGCTGAACTTTGCCTCGGGGCCGTTCTTCGGCTTGCCCAGATGGCTGCACAGAATGACCTTCGCGCCGTCATTGACCAGCTTCTGGATGGTGGGCAGAGCCGCATTGATGCGGTTCTCGTTGGTGATGACACCGTCCTTCATGGGGACGTTGAAATCACAGCGGACAAGGACCTTCTTGCCGCAGTAGTTCTGATCGTCGATCGTCTTTTTACCTAAACCCATAGTGATTATTCTCCTCTCAATTCGTTCTTCGGAATCGAATTTCGCTCACTCTCGGGGTCTTAGCCCCTATGACACTATTATAAACAAAATATGTGTGTATTGCAAGGACGGGAGATGGATAATTTATTAACAAACTTTTCCCGTGATATTCGGGAATTGTGTCTATTTTGACAGTAGTCCGGCCGGCTGCCAGAACGCCGCAGGCGGTCTCCCCTCCTGCGGCGCTTGAAACGATCCACTTTAATCCCGACGGAACAGGTCGCGGGTGTAGACCTTGTCCTACGACACAAATGCAATAAACTGCGGTATTGACTTTGTTGTATCATGAAGCGGATGAGGTGGCAAGTATCGGCAAACAAAAACACCCTTCCCCTGCGGCGTACCGCAGAAGGAAGGGTGTCAAACTCACGGTTTAGGCTTCCCGCTTATTCAGCAGGACACCTCAAGCACTTTTGAGCATAGAGCTGTGATCAGCAGTTCTCAGCGAAGTACTTAATGGTACGGACCATCTGAGAGGTGTAGG